>Ga0224534_1000125_pt1 | contig 50903 bp, 42 predicted proteins | sample 714E12024metaG_FD_172012 | JGI IMG/M metagenome (GOLD analysis project Ga0224534, IMG submission 172012) | Peat soil microbial communities from Stordalen Mire, Sweden - 717 E1 20-24 | ecosystem: Environmental > Terrestrial > Soil > Wetlands > Peat | place: Sweden: Norrbotten County, Stordalen... | reverse complement strand
GAATGGCGCTTACTTAAGGCAGTGGAGGCAAGAAAATCTTTGCCTGATTGCCGATAGTTCTGTCCCCCGTATCGAGCCTGTTTTATAATGGCTCATGTTAAATCCGACCCCGTTTCTACCAGGCCTTTCGCACGCTCTTGCCGGTCGTCAACGCCGTTCCCACCTCGACCAGTTGCGGGCGCGATCCGAGCAATGGCGGCAATCCTCGTTGCGCCAGTTGTGCGAGATTTTCGGGCCGTGGTTGCCGACCACCAAGCTGTCGCCCACGGCCAATGGGGTCAACAGCCGCCAGCGCACCTATCCGCTACCGCTGACCTTTTGGGCGTTCTTGAGCCAGGTCTTGAGTCCGGGGTCTTCCTGCCGTGAGATCGTCCGCAAAGTTCAAGCGTGGTATGCGCCGCAGGCCAAGACGCCCGACAGCGGCACCAGTGCCTATTGTCAGGCGCGCCACCGTCTGCCGTTGGCCTGTCTGATGGATCTCCACCAAACGCTGGCCCACAAACTCTCCGCGCGGATCACGACCCCCGAACTCTGGTTGGGGCGTTGCGTCAAGGTGGTGGACGGCACGGGGGTTTCCATGCCCGACACCGCCGCCAACCAGCAGGCTTGGCCGCAACCGGCCGGACAAAAATCCGGCTGCGGTTTCCCGGTTGTCAAACTGGTGGCGTGTTTTTGCCTGGCCAGCGGCGCGCTGCTGCACTGGGTGGAAGGCACGCTCAAGGAACATGATTGCCGGCTGCTCCAGAAGCTCCTGTCCGTTTTCAAAAAAGGCGAGATCGTGCTCGCCGACCGGGGGTTCAGTTCGTATGCGAGCCTGGCCACGCTCTGGGTGCGCGGGGTGGACTCGGTGATGCGGGTGCATCATTTTCGCAAGCTCGACTGGCGCACCGGCCAGCGCCTGGGACGACGCGACCGGCGGGTGACCTGGCAGAAAGGTCTGTTGCAAGGCAAGCTTTGGACGGCCGAACAATGGGCGCAATTGCCTGCGGAGATCACGGTGCGATTGGTCGAGATCGTCGTGGTCGTGCCGGGATTTCGGACGCAAAAAATCGTGCTGGTCACCACGCTGCTGGACGCCCAGACCTACAGCGCCGAGGCGTTGGGCCAACTCTACTTTCGCCGCTGGGCCGTGGAGTTGTTTTTCCGAGACATCAAGGCCACGCTCGGCTTGGACGTGCTGCGTTGCCAGACCCCGGCGATGGTGCGCAAGGAAATCGTGATGCACGCCCTGGCCTACAACCTGATCCGCGCGCTGATGCAAGACATCGCGCACCGCTATCAGGTGTCCGTGCAACGGCTCTCCTTCAAAGGCACGGTGGACGCGTTGCGGCAGTGGCGCGAACTCTTTGAGAACGCCAAAGCCCAGCCGCGCGCCGCCGACAAACTGCGGAAACTTTTCTATCAGAGCATCGCCAACGATCTACTGCCCCACCGCCCCGACCGCTCGGAACCGCGCGCCGTAAAACGGCGTCCCAAAAACTTTCGCTTGCTTACCAAACCGCGCCACGAAATGTTCGTGGAACGCAATCGCAAGCAGTCACAAAAACTATCGAAGAATGCCCTTATGTAAGCGCCATTCCAGTTTCCTACATTACTGCTGATGATAAACTTGTTATTTATCTTTGGTCAGGAAAACCGTGTGCCTATCTCGATGGTGAGGATATTTACGGTTTCAACGGCAAGCATCTAGGCTGGTTTCAATCTGGTTTAATATATGACAACGATGGTTACGTTGTCGCTGGTGTCGCAGATGCATTTCGCAGCGGAGTTACGTTACCACCGCTGAAAGCCTTGAAGCAATTAACCCCGTTGAAAAGTCTAAAAGAGTTAAAACCGTTGAAGCCGCCATTTTACAATCAATGGTCAGGCACACCGGCGGATTTATTCTTTTTGCAAGGCGCATAAACGGGCCATCCAATCTACAAATCATTGCCCGAAGAATTTCTGGATTTCCTTCACCACTTCCACAAACCGGTCCACTTCGGACTTGGTGTTGTAAAAATAAAAGCTCGCGCGGGCATTTCAAAACAGGTTTTCAAATCCGGCGGCGCGAAAATGCCGGTCGTTGGTGAACGCTTTGGCAAGGCCCAGCCGCCGCATGACCGCGAATGAAACGTGATCCACAATTCCCGCCGCGTCCGCCCCGCCATTTTCGTAATTTGTCCAGGCGGTTTTCCAATCTTCGACGCCGGCGAAATCAATTTGCCCTGTTGTTCCAATTTTTTGCACAAGCGGCTTGGAGCGGAACGATACGGCCGTCGCGCCGCGGCATTGCCACATTCGAGCAAAACAAAATTGGTGGTGACGAAATTCACCTGCTCCGCCTGCAATCGCGCGAAACAGGAATCTGCCGCAGAATGCCATTGATCGTCCTCATCCCAAACTGCAATCAGGCCGACGGTGTCGAGAAACACGGTCATGGCTGGTGCTCATTATGGCGGGCGGCAACATCATGTTCGCCGGAGCGGAAGCGTTCGGACATGATTTTGTAAATTTCCTCCATGCTTCCGGTCGGCGGCGGCTTTTCGCCGACAACTTTCGGCTCGAATTCCACTTCCGTCCGCTCCGGCAATTCGACTGCTTCGTGCGGGCGAAAGACGCCTTGTTCATAGACTGCTTGAATCGTCTTCATGTTCTCCATTTAACACATTCCGCGCCCGGTCGCCAGTGTTTGATTTGCACGAATTCATTGCCCGAAAAATTTCTGGATTTCCTTCACCACATCCACAAACCGGTCCACTTCGGCCTGGGTGTTGTAAAAATAAAAACTCGCGCGGGCGGTGGATTCCACGCCGAGCTTGTGCATGAGCGGCTGCGTGCAGTGATGCCCGCCGCGCAACGCCACGCCCGCCTGGTCGGCCAGCGTCACCACGTCGTGCGCGTGAACGTCTTTGAGCAAAAAACTCACCAGCCCGGCGCGGCCCGGTAGTGGCACAGGCATCTTGCCTGTGTGATGCAAATCTGAAGCCGACGGGCGGGACGCCCGTGCCACTGCTGGCTTTGGCCCAAACAAACGGACGTTTTTCAGCGCCGCCAGTTTTTCGTAGGCGTAATTCGCCAATTCCTGGTCGTGCTTCCAGATGTTTTCGCGGCCGATGGCGTCGAGATAATCCATCGCGGCGTGCAAGCCAATCGGGCCGGAAATGTCCGGCGTGCCGGCCTCGAACCGGTGCGGCGCCGGCTTGAATTCGGTCTTTTGGTATGCAACGGACAAAATCATTTCGCCGCCGCCCTGATACGGCGGCATGGCGTTCAGCAATTCCTGCCGCCCCCACAAAACGCCGATGCCGGTCGGCCCGCAAATCTTGTGGCCGGAGAACGCGAAGAAATCGCAGCCAATGGCCTGCACGTCCACGGGGCAATGCCCGGCGCTTTGCGCGCCATCCACGAGCGTGACGATGCCAAGCTTGCGCGCGCGGGCGCAAAGTTCAGCAACCGGATTCACCGTGCCGAGCGAATTGGAAATGTGGACCATCGAGAAAATCTTGACCTGTTTCGTCAACAGCGAATCGGGCTTGGATAAATCCAGCAAACCTTCGTCGCCGGTAACGGGCACATAGGCGATTTTCGCGCCGGTGCGCTGCGCGAGCAATTGCCACGGGACGAGGTTGCTGTGGTGCTCCATTTCCGTGAGCAAAATCACGTCGCCGGATTTGAGGTTTTTCGCGCCCCACGAACTAGCGACAAGATTGATGCCTTCCGTCGTGCCGCGCGTGAAGATGATTTCCTCGACAGTTTTGGCGTTGATGAATTTCGCGGCGCGGGCGCGGGCGGCTTCGTAGCCGGCGGTGGCGCGATTGCTCAATTCATGGATGCCGCGATGGACATTGGCGTTGTCGCGCTCGTAGTAATGAACCAGCGCGTCAATCACCGCGCGCGGCTTCTGCGACGTGGCGGCGTTGTCGAAATAAATCAGCGGCTTGCCATGGACTTTCTGATCCAGGATCGGAAAATCCTTTCGCAGCGCAGACCAATCAATTTTCTTTGTGACGCTCATCCGAAAAATTTAACCACGGATTAACACGGATGGACACGGTTTTTTTTGGTAGGGCGGGCAATCCTCTGCCCGCCGTTCATTAAAATGCCCGCGGCGCGCACGGAGTGACGCGCCCTACCGCAATTTCTTATCCGCGTCCATCCGTGGTTGAAATCACATCAAGCCGAGTTGCAACTTGGCCGCCTCGGTCATCATGCCCTGGTTCCACGGCGGATCCCAGACGAGTTCGACGTTCGCCTCGTCAATCGGTTCGAGCGAGAGCAATTTATTTTGCACATCCTGTGCCAGCACCGGCCCCATGCCGCAGCCGGGCGCGGTCAAAGTCATTTTTACGTCGGCCTTGAAATTATTCTCACCGATGGGCGTCAGATGACAGTCATAAACCAGGCCGAGGTCCACGACGTTGACTGGAATCTCCGGGTCGTAACACGTCTTGAGCGCCTCCCAGATTTGCTTTTCCAACTGCTCCTGCGTGACCGGCCCGGAAATGCCCGTGGCCGGCGCGGATTTGATTTCCAGTCCGAGCGCGTCGGCGTCCTTGCCGTCAATGCGGAACATGTTGCCGTTGACGATGACGGTGAACGCGCCGCCGAGCGATTGGGTGACGTAAGCCTGCCCGCCCTTTTGCAACGTGACCTTCGTGCCGACTGGCACGACCGAGGCCTCCACGTCGCGCGTCAAAATTTTTGGCTCATTTGAATTCATATTTCAATTTGTCTGCCTCGACATAATCGCCGCAGTGGGGCCTGAAATCAATCAGGTCTGTTCGTTTTCCGTGCTCACCGGCTTGGCGTCGCCCTTGAGCGCGGCCATCACCGCGTGCCACGAGAGAATCGCGCATTTCACGCGGGCCGGATATTTGTGGACGCCGGCGAATACGGCCAGCTTGCCTACGTCGCCCTGCACGTTGCCGGTCGTGACCATTTCATGGACCTGGCCGAACATTTTTTCCACGTCTGATTTCGCCTTGCCCTTGGCGAATTCCGTGAGTAGCGAGGCCGACGCCTTGGAAATGCAGCAGCCCGAACCGGTGAAGCTGATGTCCTTGATTTTGTCGCCGTCCAGCGCGAGGAAAAGTTTCAACTGGTCGCCGCACAGCGGATTGTAACCTTGCGCGGAGCAGGTCGCGGCGGGCATCTCGTGGAAATTCCGCGGTTGTTTGCAGTGGTCCAGGATGACCTGCTGGTAAAGGTCGTTGATGTCGTCAAACATGGCGTGAATGAAATGACTAATGACTAAAACCTAATGACTAAATAATTCCCAAGCACGAATGAACAAACTTGCGCGCCATCAATATTATTTTGGCATTGGAACTTCGTCATTCTTTAGTCATTCGTCATTAGGATTAAGTCATTTCGCTTGCGCGAGATGCGGATTGGCTTCCAGCCGGTTCCACACGAGTTTGTCAATCACCTCGCGCGCCGGTTCGCATTTCACGCGCTCGATGATTTCGCCGGCAAAGGCGTGAATCAGCATCCGGCGCGCGGTCTTTTCCGGGATGCCGCGCGCGCGCAGGTAAAAAATGGATTCGTCATTCAACTGGCCGATGGTCGCGCCGTGCGTGCATTTCACGTCGTCGGCGTAAATCTCCAGTTGCGGCTTCGTGTCCGCCGTCGCGTCGTCGGAGAGCAGAAGATTTTTGTTCGTCTGCTTCGCGTCGGTTTTCTGGGCGGCTTGATGGACGTAAATCCGCCCGTGAAAAACGCCCTTCGATTTGTCGTCGAGGATGCCGTTGAAATACTCGTGGCTTGCGCAGTGCGGCTGCGCGTGCTCGACAATCATGTGATGGTCGGCAAGCTGCTCGCCGCGCGTCAGGTAAAGGCCGTTCAGAATACATTCCAGACCCTCGCCCGCCAGCTTCGTGCGTATGTTGGTGCGCGAAAGTTTTGCGCCAAGCGCGAACGAATGGACGGTCACATTGCTCGCGCGGCCAAATTCGCCCGCAATCGTCGCGATATGAAAGGCGTCCGCCGCTTCGTCCTGAAGCTTGACGTGTTCGACGTTGGCATTGTCGCCCGCGAAAATTTCCGTCACCGCGTTCGTGAAATACGCGACATTGCCGGTGCTGATGTAACTTTCCACGACGGTCAATTTGCTGTTCGCCCCGGCGATGACGAGGTTGCGCGGCAGAATCGTTTCGCCATTTTGCTTCGCCGACGAAATGTAAATGAGTTGCACCAGCTCGGCCATTTCGACACCTGCGGGGACAAAAATAAACGCGCCGTCGGAGAAAAACGCCTGATTCAGCGCGGCAAAAGTGTTGTTCGCCGTGTGCGCGTATTTGCCAAGATGTTTTTCGATGAGCGCGTCACGCCCTGCGGGATTCGCCAGCGCGGCGGAAAGATTTTCAATCCGCGCGCCGCCGGCAACCGGCTTGACGCTGGAAAGTTTTGCCGAGAAAAATCCGTTCACGAACACGAGGCGATGTCCGGGCAGCCTGGCGAAAACGGATTCCCCGAGCGCCGCGGTTTCCGCACCATTGACGGCCACCTCGCCCGCGAGATGAAACGGCAGTTTCGCAATTGGCGCGACATTTGTGAAACGCCAGTCCTCGTCATGCAGCGTCGGAAAACCCTGATCGGCAAAGCTGGCGATGCCGGCCTTGCGCAGCGGCGCAAGCCATTTCGGCTGCGCCGATGATTCCATGCGGCTGAAATGCTTCACGATCTGTTCAACCGCGCTGCCTGGATTATTTTTGGTCATGGTCAAAATCAACTTCCTATCGAACGCACAGTTTTCCATGCAATCGAGTTGCGTGCAAGTCTGGAGCGCGCTTGTTTTCGGGCGCGAAGCTGGCAACCTGTCCGCCATGTTGTCACAGGAAGAAATCCAAAATACGCTGAAAGCCGTCAAATATCCCGGCTATTCGCGCGACATCGTTTCCTTCGGCCTCGTCAAAGAAATTTCCGCCGCCAACGGCGCGGTGAGCGTGACGATGCAATTGACCTCGCCGAATCCCGAAGCCGCGCAGCAAATCAAAACGGAAGCCGAGCGCGTTTTGAAAGCTTTGCCCGGCGTGAATCACGTCCACGTCGAAGTGCGGCAACCTGTCGCCGGAAAATCGGCGGGCGGAACAAATCCATTTGCCAGTCAAAAAGGCGTTCCCGGAGTGAAGCGCGTCATTGCCGTCGCCAGCGGCAAGGGCGGCGTCGGCAAATCCACGTGTTCTGTGAATCTCGCCTGCGCGCTGCAACAACTCGGAGCGCGCGTCGGTTTGCTGGATTGCGATATTTACGGACCAAGCATCCCGTTGATGATGGGTGTTCACGAGAAGCCGACCGTCAGCGCGGAATCGCGCCTCGTTCCGCCGGTCGCGCATGGCGTGAAGGTGATGAGCATCGGATTGTTGCTCAATGACGACCAGCCGGTAATCTGGCGCGGGCCGATGATTGCGAAGACGATTGACCAGTTTTTGATGGCGGTCGAGTGGAGCGACTTGGATTTTCTGCTGGTGGATTTGCCGCCGGGCACCGGCGACGCGCAGCTTTCGCTCTGCCAGACCGTGCCGCTCGACGGCGGCGTCATCGTGACCACGCCGCAGGAAGCGTCGCTTGGCGTCGTGCGCAAAGGCATCGCGATGTTCCGCAAGGTGAACGTGCCGATTCTCGGCATCGTGGAAAACATGAGCTACTTCACCACGCCGAACGGCGAGCGCGTGGAAATTTTCGGCCACGGCGGCGGCAAGGAGGAAGCTGCGCGCCAAAAAGTCCCGTTCCTCGGCGAAGTGCCGATCTTCACCGAAATCCGCGAAGGCGGCGACCGTGGAATGCCGATTGTGGTTTCCACGCCGAACCACGCGGCGGGCAGGGCGTTCATTCAAATCGCGGAAACGCTGCGGAAAAATCTGAAATAATTTTAGCCACAGATGAAACGCATATGAATTTCAAAGTTCCAGACAATATCCGCCCGCACTGGAATTATTTTCTCGCGCTCGAAAAGGACTTGGAAACCGTGTCGCGTTATATTGAATTCAACAAAGATAACCTAAATACCTACTCAATTGAATTGGCTCATTTATTACTTTCATCAGCATCGGAAATAGACACAGTTGCGAAGTGCATTTGTTCGATACTTGAGCCAAACGCTAAACCAGACAACATTAACAAGTATCGGAAAATCATCAAAGCAGCGGAGGACAATGAGACTTATGGTTTTGGTTTGAGTGGAAAAGAAGACCCTGTTTTGGCTGAAAAGCATAAACACAGGTTGAGTGACTTAATTGTCTATATTCCCCGCTACAGCTTGGCGTTGATTCCTTGGAAAAGTTGGGCAGAAGACAAAAATCCCGACTGGTGGAAATCATACAACGATGTTAAGCACGAGCGGAACCATCATTTCAACAAGGCGACTTTAAGGAATACATTGTATGCGCTCACTGCCCTGCTTGCATTAAATTACGTCTATTGCCGACTTGAAATATCAAAAGGATCGCCGCATCACAGATATCAATACCGAGGGAAAAATGTAACGCGCCGCATGATGCCTGAATCCACCCTCTTGCGATTCAGAGAAGATTTTTACGACAACCCAATTGCCGAGCTTGGAGGATACATAAGCAGCGTGTCTCATGATGTCGCGAGACTTTCAGATGAGCTATCGGACAGAGATTTAGGTTAGGTCGCAGCTAGTTTTTGCAATTGCATAAATTGCTTACGCGCGACATCAAGGCAAAGCCAACGTGGTATTTTGCGACGGCCACGTTGAATCGCCGACGCTGCAATTTCTTTTTGAAGACACCAGCGACGCCGCCTTGGTCCGCTGGAACCGCGACCATCTGCCGCATCGCGAAAAACTTTCGCCGTAAATTGCAGTCGCGGAGCGACGACCGAGAATAGCCCGCAGTTTCAACTGCGGGTTCGCGGTCAAAAAATGAAAAGCCCCGCAGGGGCGGCAGAAAATTCCGATATTGCACGATTCTGTCGCCCCTGCGGGGCTTGGTTTGTTTTAACTTAACGTTTTACCCGCAGTTGAAACTGCGGGCTATTTTCTTCCGCGCCTGTGGCGCTAGAACATTTGATTCGACGGCATTTTTATTGGGCTTTCCAGCGGTTCATTTTTCTATTGCGCGTTTGGCCGCGAAGATCTAACGTCGAAGTAACAATTGAATTTCATTATGTCGAACGCTGGAAAAGAATCATCGTCGGCGAGCGATTTGCTGAAGAATTCCTCGCTTTATCGCGAATTTCAGGCCGAGCGCGAGGAAATCCTCCGGCACAAATGGATTGAGTCGGAAAAGGCCGGGCATGACATCGGCTTCGAACGGGCGCTGACGGATTGGATCATCAAGCACCGCTCAAGCTGGCGCAAAGCCCGCCACGCCGCCGCGACAAACTGACAATACCGCTCCTTTAACGCAGCCCCGAGAGGCAGCGAAGGAAAAATGAGAACGAAACGCGTGACGCGAATCGCCTCCGCCCAAGAGCGGGGTTGGTTCGCGATTTTGTTTTTTCAATCGTCCTCGTCGTCGTGCTCCTCCTCGTCCTCGATTTCTGAATTTTTGATCACGAGGACGACGAGAACGAGGAGGATCTTCCCCTATGCCTGAAACCACCGTCATCCTCGACGCCACTGCCATCCAGCGCGCCCTCACGCGTATGGGGCACGAAATCGCCGAGCGTAACGAAGCCAGCGAGGAAGTCGTGCTTGTCGGAATTCCCACCGGCGGCGATCATCTTGCGGCCCGGCTCGCAAAAATTCTTGCTGGCATCTGGAATCATACCGTCCCGGTGGGCATTCTCGACGTGAACATGCACCGCGACGATCTGGATCAGCGTGCCGCGCCCACGATTCATCCAACCGTCATCCCGTTCGACGTGACAGGCAAGACCGTTGTGCTGGTGGACGACGTGCTGTTCAGCGGCCGCACCACGCGCGCCGCGATGGACGCCCTGAACGATTTTGGCCGCCCGAAAAAAATCCAGCTCGCGGTGCTGATTGACCGCGGCCATCGTGATCTGCCTATCAAGGCGGATTTCGTCGGCAAAAATGTCCCGACGGCGCTGGATGAAAAAATTTCGTTGCGGCTCGTCGAATCCGGCGCGGCGCAGGACGAGGCGCTTTTGATGAAAAAATGAATTCCGCCGCAAAAATGCACAAGAGGCTTAAAACTGTTAAGACGGAGAAACGGCTGGTTTCTTTTGTGCTTTTTGCGCCTTTTTGCGGCTGCTGCTTATGAAATGGACCCGCAAACATCTGCTCGACATCGAATCGCTCACGGCGGATGAAATTACGATCGTGCTGGACACGGCGCGCGCGTTCAAGGCGGTCGGCCAGCGGGCGATCAAAAAAGTCCCGGCGCTGCGCGGCAAGACCATCGTGAATTTGTTCATCGAGCCGTCCACGCGCACGCGCATCAGCTTTGAACTGGCCGAGCAACGGCTGTCCGCCGACATCATCAATTTTTCCACGGAGGCATCCTCGTTCAAAAAGGGCGAGACGCTCAAGGACACGGCGTTGAACCTCCAGGCGCTCAACGCGGATTTCATCGTCATCCGGCACAGCGCGTCGGGCGCGCCGCATTTTCTTTCCCGCGTGCTCAATGCCCATGTCATCAATGCCGGCGACGGCGCGCACGAACATCCCACGCAGGCGCTGCTCGACACGTTCACCGTCCGCGAGCGGAAAGGCAAAATCGCCGGGCTTAATGTGACGATTCTCGGCGACATCCTTTACAGCCGCGTTGCGCGTTCGAACATCTGGGCGCTGAAGAAACTCGGCGCAAATGTAACGTTGTGCGGACCGTCAACCCTGGTGCCGAAAACATTTGAGCAAATGGGCTGCCGCGTGACTTACGACGTGGACGAGGCGATTCGCGACGCCGACATCATCAACCTGCTGCGCATCCAGCATGAACGCCAGCGCAAGACGATGTTTCCGAGCATCGGCGAATACACGCAGCTTTTCGGGCTGAACAAGGCGCGGCTCGCGAAAACCAAACCGGATGCGCTCGTGATGCACCCCGGCCCGATCAACCGCGGCGTGGAGATTGACAGCGAAATCGCCGACTGCGACCGCTCGTTGATTCTGGAGCAGGTGACCAACGGCCTCGCCGTCCGCATGGCGGTTTTGTTTTTGCTGAACGGCGGCAAAGGCCCGCAAGGCGTGGCGGGGAATTGAAGCGGTTCACTTCTGGCCGTTCAACCAGACCGCCGAAATTCCGCCGCGATTTTCGCGCGCGTAATTTGGTATGGCCAGCAGCGGGCTGCCGTCGGCCCATTTTCCCCTGATGGCCATCACGCCATCCAGCAAGTTGCCACGCCACTCCATCGTCAGCGGATCGGAACCGAGCGCGAGATTGATGTCCGGCTGGTCGGCCTGTTCGACGTTGTAAATCAGCGGGCCGTAGCGCAACGCGACGCGGCCGTGGTCTGCCGCAATCTTTTCATCGGCCTTCACGACCTGGACTTTCATCGGCAGCACAAGGTCAATGTTGTCGCCCGCCTTCCATTGGCGCGTGATCACGGCGTAGCCATTTTCAATTTTCGGAGAAATTGTTTCACCGTTCACCGCGAGCGATTTGAAGCCGCTCACTTCCGGCGCGGGCGTGTAAAGCGCGCTGGTCGTGCGGTTCGGCACGCGGACATGCACCGTGAATTTTTTTGATTCCATCGGGTTCACCGTGATGGCGACGATGCCGCTCCAGGGATAATCGGTTTTTTGCACCATTTCGAGATCCGTGCCGGCGACTTTTCCGGCGTTGATCGTGCTGCCGACGAACAGATTGACGTAAATGCCGTCCGCGCTTTTCGCGTAGGTCCAGGTCGGAAGCATCAGCAGCGTGCGCGGGATGTTGCCGACGCAGCACGGGCAGTTGTGCCACGGATAGCGCGCCTTGGTGTCAACCAGCGGGTTGTCGTAGTAATAATTCTTCCCCTCCAGATCCGTCGCGCCGAGCAGCGCGTTGTAAATCGTCTCCTCGTATAGGTCGGCGTATTTCGCGTCGTGATACGCGAGGTTCATCTTGTATTGAAAGAAAATCAGGCCGCAACTGGAGCACGATTCGTTGTAAGCTTCGTTGCGCAGCGAATAATTTCCGCCGAAGCCTTCCGATGTTTCGCCGCTTCCGATGCCGCCGGTGATGTAATATTTTTTGTTGATGAGATTGTCCCAGAGCGACATCACGGCGCTTTGATAATCCGGATCGTGCGTTTCCGCCGCGACATCCGCCATGCCGGAGAACAGATACGACGCGCGCACGGCGTGGCCGACGGCCTCGTATTGCTGCTGGACGGGTGCCTGGCTCTGGTCGTATTCCGTGCCGCCGCCCCGGCAATCGAGGAGAAATTTCGCGAGCTTGATGTAGCTGTCGCCGTGGCCGCCGCCCTCCATGTCGTTCACGAAACGCCCGAACCGCACGAGCGCCTGCTCCATTTCCTCGTGGCCGTCGAACCATTCCTTTTTGCCCGGCCCGATGTTCGCCACCCAGCAGTCCGCCAGTTTTTTCGCCGCGTCGTAAAGCCGCCTGTCCTTGCCGCCCGTGAGCGTGTAATGATTGATGGCCGACTCGATGAAATAGCCGGCGGTGTAGCCCTCGTGATTGCCGCGGGCCGCCGGCGACCATCGCTCGCGCCAGACGTTGGTGTTGCGGAGCGTCCACGCGGTTTGCAGATAGCCGTCCGGCTCCTGCGCCGCGAGGATTTTCGGGATCCAATCGTCCAGCGTGGCCTTCATTTTCCTCTGCGCGGCGATGATGTCCGGGTCGCCCTGCGGATCCACCATCAGAGCGATGCACATCGCCTCGACGGTCTGATGCACCCATGCGTTGGCGAAAACGTAGCCCTTCTGCGGCGCGTGCGGTTCGCCGCGCAACGCCTTCGCCGCCTCGACAAAATTGTCAATGCCACCGTCGCCCTGGTTGCGCGGGATGTCGGTGCGATTGATCTGGTCAATGCAATGCGGAATCCAGTTGACGATGAGCGCCTTTGCCCGCGCGTTCCACAACAGGCTGTCAATCTTGTAGGGCTTCGTATAAACCACGTCGAGCCGGGCGGCGGGCGGTGGCAGATTCACCTTCACCTTCAGCATCGAGGACGAACTCAATTTGTCGTTGGCGATGCCCGCAGTCAATTGGATCACATAATCGCCGGGTTCGGAAAAAACCGCCGTCGTTTTTGTTTCATGCGCGTCTGCAAATTTTACTTTTCCCGGCCCGGATGCCTTGCTCCAGGTCACGCTCGCCGTCTTGCCGGGCTTCAGAAATTTCACTGTGCCGGACAAATACGTTTTGCCGCCCATCATCACGTCGCGGTCCGCTCCGGCGGAAACCTTCGGTGGAAAATCCGGCGATTTGCCCGAATCCAGGACGCGCCACTCCAGAATGCCCGTGGAAAAACTGCCGTCCCCGTCCATTTCCAGCCGGAGCTTCGTCGTCGTGATTTCGTCGAACGTCGTCACGTTGAACTGGTCGCCCGCGACGCCGAGGCCGCTGGCGTTGGGCGCCTCGACAAATTGATTTCCGTCCCAGTATTTCAGGCGGCACGCCGCCGGCAGATGCACGCCCTGCCGGTCATTCCACCAATAAACTTCAATCTGCCTGGTGCTGACCGGCCGGCTCCAGTCGTATTCCACCCATTGCGCGCCGGTGCGCGGCCAGTTGCCGTAGAAGCCGCGCCGGTTGTCGCGCGAATTGCGCGGCGCGTAGCCGTCGTTCAGCGCCGCCAGCGTCGTGTCGCCCGAAACGAAGGAACTCGACGGCGTCGCCACCATGGCGAGATTCACCGGCGCGTTGGAATTCTGCGCGAGCAGGACGTGCGGGCATGAAATCAAAATGCACGCGGCAAGTAATAACCGGGCATGACGGGCTGGTTTGAATTGGAAACGCATGATTGTCTGGATACCGCTTCCGGTGGCGCAATTCAAGCCGCCAAAGCGACAAAATTGCCGGATGCAGCACACGCCGACAATCAATTGCTTCGGCGATGCTTTGGCGGTTAAAAAAATCGCGGCCACACCTGAAAACCGGCTGGATGATTCCGCGAGGTTTTGGACTGCGGCAGTCCTCTGCCGCTTTTCCACCGGAATGCGGGTGACGCAAAGCGGCAGAAAGCTGCCGCAGTCCACGACGCTGACGCGCAATGCGTTCGCCCGAGACCGCCCGTGGTGGCCACAATTTTTTTGAAACCGCTAATACGAACCGGGCTGGCTGTCGGCAAGTCCCTTGACGATGGCAACACCGGCGGAGGTGCCGAGGCGCGTCGCGCCGGCTTCAATCATTGCCAGCGCCGCTTTCGTGTCGCGGATGCTTCCGGAGGCTTTGACGCCGAAATCCGGGCCGACCGTGGCGCGCATCAATTTCACGTCGGCCACCGTCGCGCCGCCGGTGCTGAAGCCGGTGGAGGTCTTCACGAAATGCGCCCCGCTTTCGACGACCATCCGGCACGCGCGGATTTTCTGTTCATCCGTCAGCAGGCAGGTTTCCAAAATCACCTTGACCGTGTGTTCGTCGGCGGCCTCGACCACGTCGCAGAGTTCGCGCAAAACGTATTTGTCTTCGCCGTCCTTGAGCCGGCCGACGTTGAGCACGACATCAATCTCCAGCGCGCCGTCGTCAATGGCCGCCTCGGTTTCAAAACGCTTGGCGTCGGTGGACATCGCGCCGAGCGGGAAACCGACGACGCTGGCGACCTTCACGTCCGAGCCTTCGAGGAAATGCCGCGCCTCGGCGACCCGCGAGCTGTTGACGCAGACGGAGAAGAACTTGTGTTCGCGCGCCTCGGCGCAGAGCTTTTCGATTTGCGCGGCGGTGGCATCGGGTTTGAGCAGCGTGTGATCAATGAAGGCCGCGAGTTGCGAGGGTGAAAATGTTTGTGGCATAGGTTTTAGTTCGCGTGATTTTGAAGGCGGAAAGGCGCGGCGTCAATCGCGCTTTACGATGCAATCTGCTTCGTCAAACCTGCAACAATTTAATCTGCTCGCTGTCCTTCTCCACCGCCTCGCCAAGGGTTTGTGCCTGGCGTTTGCGGCGTTCGATGATGTGCTTGTCCAGCACCGGGTCGTAGGGCACGGGATATTTGCCGTCGTAGCAGGCCATGCAAAATCCCTCCTTCGGCAGACCGGTCGCCTTCACCATGCCCGCCTGCGAGAGGTAATGCAGCGAGTCGGCGTTCAGGTATTTTCGAATTTCATCCACGGTGTTGTTCGCGGCCATCAGCTTGGTGCGGTCGGGAAAATCAATGCCATAAACGCACGGGTTCGCGTGCGGCGGGCAACTGACGGCGACGTGAACCTCCTTCGCGCCCGCCTCCTTGAGCGTCTTCACGCGCGTCTTGCAGGTCGTGCCGCGCACAATGGAATCGTCCACGATGACGACGCGCTTGCCCTTCACGAGCGAGGCGATGAGGTTCAGCTTCACGCGCACATCGAAGTCACGGATGAGCTGCGTCGGCTGGAGAAAGCTGCGCCCGACGTAATGGTTGCGGATGAACGCCATCTCGAACGGGATGCCCGACTGCTCCGAATAACCCATCGCCGCGCACACGCCGCTGTCCGGCACGGGAATCACCAGGTCGGCCTTGACCTTGTGTTCGCGCGCGAGCTGGCGGCCCATTTCCTTGCGCACGTCATAAACGCTGCGACCGCCAATCGTGCTGTCGGGCCGCGCGAAATAGACGTATTCAAAAATGCAGAACGCGTGCTTCTGGTGCTGGGGAAACGCCTGCACGCTGGTCAGGCCCTTTTCGTTGATGATGACGATTTCGCCCGGCGCGACGTCGCGGACGAACTTCGCCTGAATCTGGTCGAACGCCACTGATTCGCTGGCCAGCACCCACGCGCCATTCACACGGCCAAGAGCCAGCGGGCGGAATCCGAACGGGTCGCGCGCGCCGATCAATTCCTTTTCCGTCATGATGACCAGCGAATACGCGCCCTCGATGCGGCGCACCGTCTGCACGAGCGTATTTTCCACGCCGCCGAGCGTCGGCTGCGCCAGCATCATGATGATGATCTCGCTGTCCACGGTCGTCTGGAAGACGAGGCCGCGCTCTTCGAGTTCGTCGCGGAGCTTGGCGGCGTTGGTGAGATTGCCGTTGTGGGCCACGGCGATCTGGCCGCGTGTGCAATCCACCGTGAGCGGCTGGGCGTTGCGGAGATTGGACGAGCCGGTGGTGGAATAGCGCGTGTGACCGACGGCCACGTTGCCGACGAGGTCGTGCAGGATTTTGGGATTGAACACCTGCGGCACGAGGCCCATGCCGTGGTGCTTGAAAAATTTCCCCTCGTGGCAGGTGACAATGCCCGCGCTTTCCTGCCCTCGATGCTGGAGCGCGTAAAGGCCGTAGTAGGCAAGTTCGGCGGCATTCGGATGGCCGAAAATGCCGAACACGCCGCAATAATGTTTGGGGTAATTTTGCTGTTGCATCGCCCGCGCCGCTGAATTGTCGCAAACGCGGACGAAGCGCGCAAGGCGGAATGAAATTGCACCGGAAAATAAATTCCATTTACCCAAATCACTGGAAGTTGTAAGGTGGAAGTATTTGAACCTGGCCACAGGCTTGTGAAAAATCACCTCATAATCATCGGCGTTCTGGCAATCTCGGCAACGGAGATTTCAGCACAGACGTTTCAGGTGATCCATTCCTTTGAGGGCAATTCCGACGGGGCGAATCCGCAGGCAAGCTTGGTTTTAGATGGAAACACACTTTTCGGAACAACTGCCAATGGCGGCACGAATGGTTACGGCACTGTTTTCAAGGTCAACACAGACGGCACGGGTTATTCCATCCTTAAGAGTTTCACGAATAGCCCCGACGGCGCGAACCCGGTTGCGGGTTTGGTGTTGAGCAGTGGCATACTTTATGGGACGACTACCTCTGGTGGCAGCGCAGGCTGTGGAACGGTTTTCAAAATCAATACAAATGGATCCGATTATATCGTCCTTAAAAGCTTCACGAACAGCCCCGATGGCGCGAATCCGATGGCAAGGTTGACGCTGGATGCCGGGATTCTTTATGGAACAACCGCCAATGGGGGCGCGTCAAGCAATGGCACGATTTTCGCGGAGACGACGGATGGAAGTGTTTTCACAATCCTCGAGGATTTTCCCGCCTTGGTTTCAGGAACAAACGGTGACGGGGCGAATCCCCAAGCAGAATTGGTGGAAGACAGCGGGATGCTTTACGGAACGGCAGTCAATGGTGGCACAAATGGTTATGGCACTGTGTTCAAACTTCAGACGAGCGGCTCAAGTTTTAGCGTCCTAAAACATTTTACCGGCGAACGTTACGACGGCGCGAATCCATACGCCGGTTTGATTTTGAACGGCGGCACGCTCTACGGAACGACTGCAGGAACCGCCTGGCTGCCCATCGGTCCATTCCCCACTCGAGGTGAAGTGTTCAGCATTGCCACAAACGGCACGACCTTTTCGGTTCTTTGCAGTTTTATCAATGTATATGATTTCGGCGGCATTTTCTCGATAGGTGCAATTGTCCCCGGCTTCAATCCAGTCGGTGGTTTGTTGCTGAATGGCAACACACTTTATGGAACAACCAAGTTGGGTGGCCAAGATGGCAGTTGCGGCACTATCTTTGAGGTCAATACCGATGGAGGAGGATTTTCGACCATCAAATATTACACATATTATGCTAATCACACGGCTCTTTTAAGCACCGATGGCAGCCAACCGCAAGCAGGCCTGATATTTAGCGGCGGCACGTTTTACGGAACAACTACTTACGGCGGTGACCGACCGTATGGGGTCGGTAATGGCGTGGTGTTCAGCCTGACTTTCCCGCCACAAATTCAATTCAACGATGGCAGTCTCGCCATCCGTTCCAACGGTTTTGGATTCAATCTGACCGGCACTTTGAATCAGATCGTTGTCATCGAGGCTTGCACAAATCTCGCTTTGACAAATTGGGTGTCGTTGCAGACCAACACGCTCGGAACCAACGCGATCAATTTCAGCGATGTGGAGTGGACAAATTATCCAGACCGTTATTACCGCGTCCGCACCCAATAACGAATACAGCCCAATCCTACCGCGTTGGTGTGCAGTGAAGCAGTGGCTTGAGTTTTTCCGCCAGTTCCTCCGGCATTCGCTTCGGTTTTTCGTTTATCCCAGTGCATGCGTGGAAGGTCTCGGCTTCAAGGACGAGTTTGCCGTGCTGGTTGGTGACACGGTGGCCGAAATTCAACCGCACGCGCTCGATGAGCGTTGGCCAGACTTCAACCGACAGCAAATCATCGTAACGCGCGGGCGATTTGTAGCGCAGCCGCGCCTCGATGACGGGAAAAATCACGTCCTTTTCCTGCCAGTGCAGGACGGTGTGGCCGAGTGAGCGGATGAATTCGCCGCGCGCGGCTTCGAGCCAGTCGAGATAGCGCGAGTGATAGACGTGGTTGCCGACGGTGCATTCGGCGTAGCTGACGCGGTGCGTGTGGCGGAACATGGTTCAAAGTCTAGGGTTCAGGGTTCAGGGTTCAAGGTTCAAAATCCTCCTCGTTTTCGTCCCCCGTCTTCGAATACGTGCCGCGTCAAAAACGAGGACGGGGACGCCTGAAACATTAGCGATCTTTGCAAGTCGTTGATTTGCAGGCTCGGTTTGAAATATGCGGGTGAAGTTGTTTTGGCTGAGTTTTTCACCCGTGAATGTGTTTTCGACTCGATGGGCGTTGATCTGTCAGGCAGAAACTTTGCCAAAACCATCGCTAATGTTTCGGGGGGACGATCAGGGAAAAAATTCCATTTGCGCAAATTTTTATTGCGGTTATGTTCCCCTGTGAAGCAGCGCAAGCCGTTCGCTTGCCAACGCGGTTTTTTGCGGTATTGTTTTCATCATGGCCGTAACCAAAGTCAGTTCGACGGTTCATTTTGTTTCCCGACGTTCGGCGGTGAGCGGGCGCGGCGGCGCGGCCAGCGGCCATTGGGTGCCGAACACGGATGTCTATACAACGGACACCGGGCTGGTGGTAAAGGTGGAGCTGCCGGGCATGAAAAGCGAGAACCTCGAAATCACCATGGAGGACAATCGCCTGCGCATCAGCGGCAACCGCCCGGACGCCTGCCGCGCGCACCACTGCAATTTTCTGGTCATGGAAATCAGCTACGGCCCGTTTGTGAGCGAGATGGACCTGCCGTCGGGCTATGATCTGGGCCAGGCCAAGGCGATTTACGTGAATGGCTTTCTGCGGATTGATGTGCCGGCGGCGCAGCAACCGCAGTCCAAGACAACCAAGGTGCCGATTGCCGATGGAAATTGACCGCGCGTGAATCTTTTCCGGCGCGGCAGCATTTAACAACTGATGGACACGACGACGACATCGCCGGAGACGGAATTTGTCAGCATTCTCGGAATTGCTGAAAAAGCGGAAGCGCCGCCGCGCATCTCGGCGCGTTCGCTGCCGGACATGCTGCCCGTGCTCGGCCTTTCCGACATCGTGATTTTCCCGGGCGCCGTCGTGCCGCTGCTCGTCGAGACCGGGCCGAGCCTGAAGCTGATTGACGACATCGTGGCCGGCGACCGCTTGTTTGCGGCGGTGTTGCAGCGCAAGGCGGAAGTCGCCGAGCCGGCCCCGGAGGATTTGTATGAGGTCGGCTGCGTCACGCGCCTGTCCAAGATGGTGAAATTTCCCGACGGCACCGCGCGCGTGCTGGTCGAGGGGCTCTGGCGCATCCGCGTGAAAAATTACACGCCGCCCATGCCCTATCTGCGCGCGGCCTACGAACTGTTGCGCGACGAGACGGAAAACTCCGTCGAGCTGCAGGCGATGCTCCGCAACGCGCACAAGCAGTTCGATGAAATCGCCAAAATGTCCAGCGCGCTGCCCGACCAGGTCAAAATTGCCGCGCTCAACACCGACCATCCCGGCCATTTTGCCGACCTCATCGCGGCGAACCTGAACTTGAGCCTCGAAGACCGCCAGTTGCTGCTCGAAACCATCTCCGTCCGCGAGCGGCTCCAGAAGCTGCTGCCCCTGCTTGGTCGCGAACAGGAGGTGCTGACGTTGAGTTCAAAAATCCAGAACGACGTCGCCTCCTCCATCGCCCGGTCGCAGCGCGACTTTTTTCTCCGCGAACAGATGCGCGTCATCCAGCGCGAACTCGGCGACACCGACCCGAACGCCAACGAAATCAAATCGCTCCGCGAAAAAATTGACTCGACGCCCATGCCCGAGGAGGCGCGCAAGGCCGCGTTGCAGGAACTCGAACGCCTCTCGCAGACCCCGCCCGCCGCCGCCGAATACGGCGTCGCCCGCAATTATCTCGACTGGATTTTGAACCTGCCGTGGGAAAATGCCACCGAGGACAAGCTGGATTTGCCGGCGGCGGAAAAAATCCTGAATGAGCAGCACTTCGGCCTCGCCAAGGTCAAGGACCGCCTGCTCGAATTCATCGCCGTCATCAAGCGCCGCAAGCAAATCAAGGGGCCGATCCTTTGCCTCGTCGGCCCGCCTGGCGTCGGCAAAACCTCCCTCGGCAAAAGCGTCGCCGACGCGCTCGGCCGCAAATTCGCCCGCATCTCGCTCGGCGGAATGCGCGACGAGGCTGAAATTCGCGGCCACCGCCGGACCTACGTCGGCGCGATGCCCGGAAGAATCATCCAGACGCTGCGCCGCGTCGAAAGCCGCAACCCGGTGATACTGCTCGACGAACTGGACAAGGTTGGCGCGGATTTTCGCGGCGACCCGGCGTCGGCTCTGCTCGAAGTGCTCGACCCGGCGCAGAACAACACCTTCACCGACCATTATCTCGATTTGCCGTTCGATTTGTCGCGCGTGCTGTTCATCACTACGGCGAACTGGCTGGAGCCGATTCACGCCGCGCTGCGCGACCGGCTCGAAGTCATCGAGCTGCCCAGCTACACCGAGACCGAAAAATTGCAGATCGCCAGACGCTACCTCGTCCCGCGCCAGATTGAGGAGCACGGCCTCACGAAGAGCGACGTGAAATTCACCGACTCCGCGCTGCGCCGGCTCGTCCGCGAATACACCCGCGAAGCCGGCGTGCGCCAACTCGAACGCGAAATCGCCGCGCTCACCCGCAAGGCCACGCGCAAAATCATTTCCAACAACGGCAGGGCCGCGACCGTGAAGCTCGACGCCGAACATTTGCCGGATTATCTCGGCCACGCGCCGTTTGTCGCCGAAAGCGCGGAGAAAATCACCGAGATCGGCATCGCCACCGGGCTGGCGTGGACGCCGGCGGGCGGCGACATTTTGTTCATCGAGGCGACACGGATGCGCGGGCGCGGCAATTTGATTCTGACCGGCTCCCTCGGCGAGGTGATGAAGGAAAGCGCGCAGACGGCGGTGAGCTACCTGCGCAGCCAAGCCAAAAAACTTGATCTGGATTTTGACGATTACGGCAAACACGATTTGCACATCCACGTTCCCGCCGGCGCGACGCCGAAGGACGGGCCAAGCGCGGGCGTGGCCATCGTGGCGTCGCTGGCGTCGCTGCTGTCCAAGCGGCGCGTGAAATCCGACGTGGCGATGACGGGCGAAATCAGCCTGCGCGGCCGCGTGCTGCGCGTGGGCGGCGTCAAGGAAAAGCTTCTCGCGGCGCAACGCTTTGGCCTGAAGCAGGTCATTTTGCCGGAGGGCAACAAGTCGGACTGGCTCGAAGCGCCGGCGGAAGTGCGGAGCAAATTGAAGGCGCATTTCGTCCGGCAGATTTCGGAAGTGCTGCAACTGGCGCTCGTGCCGAAATGAAATTCCCGCCTTCAATTTGGAGTGCGGCAGCATGTTGCCGCTTTCCCTCGACGCGACATGTCGCGTCGTTTCAAAGCGCGGACATGTCCGCGCACTTCAAAATGCTGTGGCGCTCCGCGACTCAATTTGCGCTGGCCGCGATGATTTTGTTTTTTGCCGGTGGCGCGACGGCGCAAACGACGAACGTCTTGTCCGACGCCGAAATTCAAGGACGGCAGCTTGCCCGAAAACTTCTAGACGAGCGACCGGCGGAAAATTTCACCAACACCGGCGTTCTGCAAATCCGCAACGCGCAGGGCAAGCGTTCGGAAGTTCCCGTGAAATGCGAAGTCATCACCACGTTGACGAACTCAAACTGGGAAAGCATTTATGAAGCGGGGGCGACGAACCAAGCCTTCACGCTTTTGGTCATTCATGCCACGGACCGGTCAGACCAGTATTTTTACCACACCAATTCCGCCGAAAGCGTTCCGATACTGACAGATATTCCCATCCTCGGACATCTGTTTCGCAGCCACCAATTGACGGGCGCAGAATTGATGTTCCCCTTTGCCGGTTCGGATTTCTGGCTCGCCGACCTCGGCTTGGAATTTCTCCACTGGCCGGGGCAGAAAATCCTGCGCGGCGACACGGCGCGCGGACGCCTGTGCAAGGTTTTGGAAAGCACAAATCCCAATCCGTCCCCGAACGGCTACTCGCGCGTGTTGAGCTGGATTGACAACGAGACGCCCGGCATCGTCGAGGCCAAGGCTTACGACGCACAGAACAAATTGCTCAAGGAATTTTACCCGAAGGACATCAAAAAGGTGAACGGCCAGTGGCAGGTGGGCAGCATGGAAATTGACAACGACCAGACCCGCTCGCGCACATGGCTGGAGTTCAACTTGAAGAAGTGACGCGGCGGTATTCTGATTTCGGTAGGGCGGGCAGTCCTCTGCCCGCCGCAAATGCAAAGCACGGCGCGCACGGAGTGACGCGCCCTACCAGCAAATTTTGAAATTAGGATATTGCCAGTGACGCCGCGCACTTGACTTCATTTCACCGCCGATTCACGCTGCGCGGGCATTTATGAAATCCGCCTTTTCCAGAATTTTCCCGGCGGCCTGCCTCGCCGCGTTTCTTGCGGCGCGGAGTCTCGCGGCGGACACCAATTCCATTTCCACGAACGCCGACGCGGTGGCGAACGGTTATCTGCAAATCCAGGCGCAGCTTCACGACACGCAGATGGCGCTTGAAAAAAGCCGCGAGGAGGCCCGGCAAAGCGCCGCGGACACGACCGCGCGCATCCAGGCGCTCGAACAAGCCATCGCCGCGCGCCACGCCGCCGACCTCGAAGTGGCGCAGAAAAACCAGCAGTCCATGTTCATGCTGGCGGGCGCGCTCGGGCTGACGGTGCTGGCGGCGGTGCTGTTCATGGCCTATTTGCAATGGCGCTCGGTGGCGCGGCTGGTGGAAATCGCGTCGCGCCCGGGCACCGCGCTGGTGTCCGCCGGGGCCGTCCACCAGCTCGCTGCGCCGGGCCGCGCGGCGGTGGAGGTTTCCAACGCGCGGCTGCTCGACATCGTCGGCTCGCTGGAGAAAAAAATCCTCGAACTCGAAAGCGGCGGGCGGCTGCTGGCGGAGCCGGCGGCGAAATCCGACCCGCTCGCCGAGGGGCAGGCCTTTCTCGACACGAACGAGCCGAAAAAGGCGCTCGACTGTTTTGAAAATTTCCTGGCCGCGCAGCCACAAAACCCGGAGGCGCTGGTCAAAAAGGCCTCGGCGCTGGAAAAGCTGGATCGCGTGGACGAGGCGCTGGCGTGCTGCGACCGCGCCATCGTGGCGGACAGCGCGACGGTCACGGCGTATTTGTTCAAGGGCGGATTGCTCAACCGGCTGCGCCGTTACGAGGAGGCGTTGAATTGCTATGAGCAGGCGATGCAGGCGCGGGACAAGAAAAAATTATGATTTACGATTTATGATACCAATTTGCGGAAATAATCGGTGCAGTTGGTAGGGCGGGCAGTCCTCTGCCCGCCGCAGTTGCCAACCAACGCGTTCAGCTTACCACGACGGCGCGCACGGAGTGACGCGCCCTACCAATGTGCCGATCGTCATTGGGAAATGGTATGATTGATGATTTGAAGAAGGCAATCGGGCAGCTTGCGGACAATCTCAAATCATCAATCGTAAATTCAATTGAAATGGATGCGGCTGCGCTCGGATTCGAGCTGGCGGCGGGTCATTTCGATTTTCAACTGGAGCAGCTCGCGGTTTTCCTTCGACTGCTCGGAAAGCTCCTTTTCCAACTCCGCAATCCGCTGCTCGTAGGCGCGCAGCCGTTCGAGCATCGGCGTCTGGACGGCTTCGAGGCGGCGCGCGAGTTCGGTGAGTTCCGCCGCCGCCTGCTGCTGGCCGGCGAGGAGTTCGCGACGCTGGCTGGCCAGTTCCTGCACGACGGCGTCCTTGAGCGCCTCGACCAGGTGCGATTCGAGGCTGGATTGCGCGGCTTGCAAAACCGCCGTGACGCTGGGTGGCGGCAGGGGCTGCGTCTTGCCGTGGAGCATTTTGCGGATGGACTCATTGGCGGCGATGGTGCCGTCGCGTCCGCAGACGGGGCAGGTCACCGCCACCGGCATCCGTCCGTTCACCGGCTGCACCTCGAAGGCGTATTTCTGGCCGCAATGGCAGACGATTTTTATGGGAACCATGCCGGTCATGGCGCTTCACCAGAGAAATGATTTCTGTTCGCCAAGCAATTCGTCGCCGTTCCAGAGCGTGACGCGCCACGCGACCAGCGAGCCAAAATTTTTCAAGTCATCGCCGCCCAGCGTCAGAGAAGTCCATTTGCGAAAAAATCCGGGCGTGACTTCCGTTTCCAGGACGGTCTGGCGCGGCATCGCGTGTTCGCCAACGCCGCGCAGTTCGGCGCGCAGTTTCAATTTCGCGCCTTTCAAATCACGCTCTTTCCACAGCACATCGAAACGGATGGCGGAAACTTCATTTGTGCTGTGGCGCAGGCGGGCCTGGTAGGCATCGCGGTCGAAAAGGCTCGGCGAAACTGCGTCATGGCCCTTGAGGTCGAGGAACAGCGGCAGGACTTTGAGGACATGGCCCGCTATTGCGGCTTGAGCCGCCGCGGCGCGGTTGGCGTCGGAGAAGGCATCGAACGCGCGCGCCGCCGCCAGCGAGCCGAGCAAAAGCAGAACCGTCAGAAACCATCGCATGAGAGAACGATAGCGGCCGGCGGCGCAAACTCAATCCCGATTTTGTAGTGTCGAGCCTGTGGCTCGATCTTTCGGCGCACAGCGCCGACACTGCAATTTCAATAGTTCCAGTAAAAGCTGACGACCTGGACGTTGCGGCCGTTGCGGAAGAGGATGGCGTGGAAGTCGCGCGCGTAATTGCCGATGCGCGCGGTGACGGTGACCTTGAAGGTGGTGCTGCGCACGTCGCAGAGGCGGCTCATCTGCGCGGCCGCCGCGGGATTGACGCCGGCGGCGGCGAGCTGGTTGGGGTTTTGAAACGGCGTGTCGTCTTCCGTGCCTGCCACGCCATCGGGGCCGGCGCGAAATTTGAGGATGCTGTCAACGGCGGTGTCGTCCGTGTCCATGCCGGGCAGCAAATGCAGGACGTTCGCGTCGGCGGTGTTGATGTTGATTTTGCCGGAGGAAAAGGGCGTGAACAGGTCCACCAGGCCGAAGGGATAATTGGGCGTCTCGCCCGCGTTGCCGAAGCCGAGGTGGTGCTGGAAGGACGGGCCCGCATGGTTCGTCGCGGCGCCGCCCCAGTAGATTTCCGGATGGTCCCAGATGCCCTTGACGAGCAGCAGTTCCGACAGGTCGTCCACCGGCGCCTCCTTGCAGTTGTAAGGCGGATTCAGCCCCAGGTAATAATCATCCTTCGCGCCGGCGATGCGCGGCGCGTCACCCGGCTGCACCCAGTCCTGGATGGAATCGGACACGACGGAAATGGAACCGGCGTCCACGCCCATGAGCGTGAGCGCCTGCTGGATTTCCGGGGCGCCGGCGGTGTTGATGTTGGCGTAACGCTCAAGGTCAATGATTTTGACCGACACGGTTCCGTCGCCGATCTGGTAATTGCTCAAGTCAATTCCGGCGAGCACGCTGTTGGTTTCGCCCATGCTGCCTGATCCGCCGGCCCATTTTTGGTTCAGGGAGTCGTAAGGTTGCAGCCCCGCCTCCTGCGCGAGAACCCAGCGCGCCAGTTCCACGCCGGAGCGGCCGAGCCAGACCAGCCGCTGGTTGTTGTCGGCCCGTTGCGCCAGCGTGCTTTCGACCTTCATCGAAAACGCCAGCCCCGCCGCCAGGATGGACAGCACAAAAATCGCGCACATCACGATGAGGAGCGCGATGCCGTCGGATGGGGGGCGAAGGCGGATTTTCATTTTTTGCCTGGCATGACGGGAGGCGCGAGGGTGGGGCCGCCGCCCAGCCCGCCGCCGCCCGTCTGGACAACCGCCGGCATGCTTTGCGACGGGACGGCGATGACGCGGGTGACGGCCAGCGTGGGCGCGGCGTTGCCGAAATTATCATTGTTGTTGCCGCCGAGCACGAGTTTGACGCGGATCAGCGCCGGGATGGCATTGGTGTTTTCCCATTCCGTCGTCCATTCGGCCTGGTTGGTGTCCCAGCATTCGACCTTGAAGGTCTGCACAAAGCGCGCGAGCACGAGCGGGTGCTGTTGTTCATCCTCGTCCAGGTCCAGCAGAATCGGCTTTTGCCGCAGCACCAGGTCCTTTTCCGAATCCGGCCCGGCGGCGAGGGTGAACTGCAACTGCCGCACGTTGAGATCGCCGAATTTTCCGTTGCGCGGAAAATTGTCGGGCAGCCGCGCCGTGAAATCCAGTTCCGGCGGGTCGTTGTTGACGACGAAGGTGTAATACTTCATGGAAGCCTGAAACGACTGGACGCACGTCAGCGCGTCCTCGATGGTGTGGATGGCGACGCGCTGGCGCTGCACTTGCGCCGCCGCCGTCTGGCTGACCCGCGACGCGCGCAGGATGAGATTCCAGGACGAGTAGATGGCCGTCAGCACCAGGCTGAAAATCGTGATGGCGATCATCACTTCAATCAAAGTGAAGGCGGCGCGGGAAAATGACGAATGGGCCGTTCGACATTTGTCATTCGTCATTGGCCGCGCCGGCAACCGGCAACCGCCTGTGGACAATTTCAATTTCATGGGTGGGTGAAATTTCCCCCGTCGAGGCTGCCCGCCGGCGAATCGGGGCGGTAAAACAAGACGGTCATTTTCGAGATGACCGGACGGCCGCCTTCGTTGCCCTGAATGGCAATGACCGCCTGAAACAATTTGTTCGTCTGCGCCTCATCAACGGCATAATCATAGGTAAAGCCTTTGTAGGCGTCGCCGAGCAATTCGCCGAGGTCGCCCGATTCCGTGCCCTCGACCAGTTTGTTGGTCAGCGAAAGTTGCGACGCCACCAGGCCGGAGTCCACCATCGGCCGCTGCAGCCGCCGCGCGGTGTCGAGCGACTGCGAAACCAGCGCCAGAATCGCGAACGTCGCCGTGCAAAACGCCACGACGGCAAACATCACCTCCAGCAGCGAGAATCCGCCGCGCTGGGGTGGGGCGGGCAGTCCTCTGCCCGCCGCTGACACAGTAAAACCACCTCTTTTTTTGCAATCGCAGGACGGCGCGCGCGGAGTGACGCGCCCTACCCGGACTGATTTTTTTGCAAATTGAATCCTCATCGCACACTTCCGACGGATGCCAGCGCCGTGGTCACTTCAAGCGTGATTTTCCGGTATTCGCCGCCGGAGCTTAACACCAGCGTCATTTCATCGCTCGTGCCATTGGAGAAAAACCGCACGCGCGCCTCGTCCGATTCGGTGTAATCAAAGTTGTTGATGCCCAGCCCCTCGATCACCACGCTGGGGTCAAACGTCGCCGCGTTCACCGCCGCGCGGCCCACGCGCGTTGGCGGCCCGGACGTGCCCGCGCCGCCGCTCAAGGCCACCTCCCGGACGCGCGGGTGAAAAACCACGGTCATCGTCTGCTCATGCAAAATCGCCTGCGCCCGCGCGTGGCTGCAAATCTCCACCACGTCGTTGACCGCCCGGCGCATCGGCGCCTCGCGGGTTACCGACAGGATGGCCGGCACGCCCGTGGCCATCATCAGGCCGATGATGGCGACGACCATCATGAGTTCGATGAGCGTGAAGCCATTTCTGATTGATGATCTACGATTTACGATTGAACCGGAAAATGAGACTGCGCGTTGCCGTTCAGTCGGCAACCGGCAACCGGCAATCGGCAATCCTTTCATCAGTGCCCCCCCATTCCGGTGCCGATGCTGGAAATCATCGAGAACATCGCGCCCAGCACGGCGACCAGCAGGAAGCCGACGCCGGCGGCCATGGCGATGATCAACACCGGCTCGATCAAATTCATCATCACGCGCAGGGCGATGTTCAACTCGTTTTCATACGTCTGCGCCACGTTGTTCAACGCGTCGGCCACGTTGCCGGTTTCCTCGCCGATTTTCACCAGGTCCACCATCAGCCGCGGGAAGACCTTGCTGGCCGCCAGCGGTTGCGCGAGCGATTTGCCGTCCGTCACCGCGTCGCGCGTCCGGGCGGTGGCCTCCTTGATGATGGAGTTGGGGATGACCTGCTCGGTGATTTTGAGCGCGGTGAGCATGGGCACGCCGTTTTGGAGGAGCGTGCAGAGCGTGCGCGCGAACTGGCCGTAAAGGTTCAGGCAAATCACGCGCCCCACCAGCGGCGCCTTCATCTTCCACTGGTCAATCTTCCGCCGCCCCGTCATTGTCGCCTGGAACCGCTTGAACAAAATCACCAGCACGAGGACAATTCCCCCCATCAGCCACCAGTATTTTTTGAACGCGGTGCTGATGTTGATCAAAATCACCGTCATCAGCGGCAGCCGCGTGAACCCCACGTCGCCGAAGAGCGACATGAATTTCGGCAGCATCACCGTGAGGAAGAAGACAATCATGCCCACGCCCACGCAGCACACCAGCGCCGGGTAAATGAGCGCCGAGGTGAACTTGGCCTGCACCTGCGCGAATTTCTCGAAATGATCCGCCATGCGCCGCAGCACGTCCACCAGCGCGCCGGACGATTCGCCCGCCTTCACCATGTTGACATACAAATCCGAAAACACGCGCGGCTGCTTGGCCATGGCGTCGGACAAACCCCGGCCCTCGCCCACCTCCTGCTTGAGCTGCCGGCTCACGTCCGATGGAATCCCCTTCGTCTCCAGATACGTCATGCTGTTGAGCGCCGTGGAGAGCGGCATGCCGGCCTGGAGCAGGTTGGCGAGCTGCTGCGTGAACGTGGCCAGCTCCTGCAACTTCGGCTTGCGCTGCTGCTCGAAATGCGCGCGCAACGTCGGCGGGAGGAACGACCGCAAATCGAATTGCCGGGCCGCCTGCTTGCCGGCGGCGGGCGCGCCCTTGCTCGTGTCCACGGCAATGGGGAACAGGCCGAGGCGCTCGATTTGCGCCACGGCTGCCGGACGGTCGGCCACTTCCAGAACGCCCTCGACCAGTTCGCCGCTGCGGCGGCGAGCTTTGTAGGAAAATTGCGGCATGACTACTTGTATCTAAAACCGCCGGCGGACGAAAGTTGCAAATTCCGGCACAAAAACAGCGTCCGAAGCGCCGGTTCAGGAAAATTGATTCTGCTGTTGTGCCCGATTTGTTGGGGAAATCCACGCTAAAGGCGTGGCGCGTCACGCTCCGGGCGTCATGCGCCACGCTCAAAGCCTCGCGCGCCGGGCAAAAAGCGTGGGCCGTCAGGCTCCAAGCGCCATGAATCGCAAATTCCATTGGACACTCAGCCGGTATGGAAATAGCATCGAACACAAATCCATGAAAACCGGAAGAACCTTCTGCAAAACTGGCGCAGCGGCTCCTCGGCAGAGAGCCGCCATCACTGCGTTGGAAAATGCGGCGGTCTGCCGACCGCCGCTACGAAACCTGATTCAAACTTGTCTGCTGTGTGCGGCGATGCTGCAAGCGCTCACCAGCGGCGCGCAACCCGTGACCCAGGTTGCCGCAGGATACGAATTCAGCCTGTTCCTCAAGAGCGATGGCAGCCTGTGGGCGATGGGCTCTAACCTATACGGTCAATTGGGCGACGGGGCCATTTTTGGCAATCCAGACGTTAACACTAACAGCCCCGAGCAAATCGTGGCCAGTAATGTGACAGCGATTGCCACCGGTGAATTCCACAGTTTGTTTCTGAAGAGCGATGGCAGCTTGTGGGCTATGGGCAATAACGAACAGGGTCAGTTGGGTAAAGGGTTTTCCTACTTTAACTCCATCCCCGAGCAAATTGTGGCCAGTAATGTGACCGCAATTGCCACAGGTGAGTTCCACAGTTTGTTTCTGAAGAGCGATGGCAGCCTGTGGGCCATGGGCTCGGGCCAATGGGGTCAACTGGGTGACGGTATTACTTATAACTTTCCGTTTATTGGCACTGACATCCCTGAGCAGATCGTGGCTAGTAATGTGACCGCAATTGCCGCCGGAGGTTCGCACAGTTTGTTTCTCAAGAGCGATGGCAGCCTGTGGGCTATGGGCCATAACCAATGGGGTGCGTTGGGCGATGGGATCGGCTCCCCTTATTCGAATAATAGCACTAACATCCCCGAGCAGATCGTGGCTAGTAACGTGACCGCGATTGCCGCCGGACAATTGCACAGTTTGTTCCTGAAGAGCGACGGCAGCCTGTGGGCTATGGGCTTGAATGACTGGGGTCAGTTGGGCGACGGGACTACCTACTATGCTTTGAATAATAGCACTAACAGGCCCGAGCAGATTGTGGCCAGCAATGTCACGGCCATCGCCGCAGGATACTATCATAGCCTGTTTCTCAAGAGCGACGGCAGCCTGTGGGCCATGGGCTTGAACAAATGGGGCGAGTTGGGCGATGGTTTTTCTGATTCCTATCCGAATCCGAGCACCAACAGCCCCGAACAGATCGTGGCCGGCAACGTAATCGCGATAGCCGCCGGAGAATCCCATAGCCTGTTTATCAAGAGCGACGGCAGCCTGTGGGCGATGGGCTTGAACGAACAGGGTGGGTTGGGCGATGGCACCTACGACAATAGCTATCGGCCCGAGCAGATTGTGGGGCCTTACAATCAAATTCAAACTGCCGGCCAACTTTTAGACGGCACCAACATGCAGTTGAATTTTGTGGGCGTTGCCAATGCAAATTACGCGCTGGACCGGGCCAGCAGTTTGTCGCCGCCCAACTGGATACCGCAGTTGACCAATGCCGCCGGTTCGTTCGGTGCGCTGGTCTTCAGCAACGCGCCGGACGCCGCCACGAACAATTTCTGGCGCATCCGCTCCGTGCCGTAATCGAAGGGCAAATCCAATTTAACCCAACTGCGGAATCTATTGAATGGCCGGGACGCCCAGTTGCGAGGCTTCGGCGGGCGTGCCGGCTTCGGAGGTTTTGGCCATGCGGCCGGTCGGCGGGATTTTTCCCGAATGAATGTCGAACAGCCGCGCGTGCGTGAGCTTGGCGGCTTCAACCAGTTCGTCGTAAGGCCGGTCGGTGACGTCCACGAAGCCGATGTTGTAATTCTCGCCGTCGGGCCGGCCGGTGACGGGTTCGTCAATCCACTCAAACCAGTGCGTGCCGATGACTTCGGGATGCGCGGCGGCGTGCTCGACGTAATAGCGATACGCCACGCCGCGTTCCTCCTGGTTCATCGCCTGCACCAGTCCGGGCGCCATGCCGCGCCCCGGCACGCCGATGTGAAATTCGCCGAGCAGCATCGGCTTGTGAACGAGCGAATAAATTTTTGCGAGATATTCCGGCGGCGGCTCCCAGCGATATTTGTTGAGGCTGTAAACATCGAAGCCTTTCGCCAGCTTGATGACGTAATCCGGCGGCGTGCCGCCGAAGCGGATGCCGAGGTTGAGATGATTCGGGTCGGCCTTTTTGACGGCGGCATTGATGACCGCGAGGTAGCGCGCGAACGCATCTAGCACAAGCTGACGGCGGCGGTCGAGCGTGTCGCCGCGCGCGAGGCCGGCCTTGAAATGCTTTTGCATTTCGGAAGGCTCGCCTTGAAGAACCAGATCAACGAACTGGCTTTCGCGGCCCGGCCACGGCGGTTCGTTGCCGATGAAATATCCGAGCAGGCAGGGATCGTTTTTGTGCGGAGCGAGCTGGCGCGCGGCCTCGGCCTTGACCAGCTTCGGAAAACCTCTGGCATACACATCCGGCAGGCCCATGATTGAGTTGCTGCCCTGAAATCCGCGCAGCGTGATGACGTAAGGTTTGTTGAGCGGAGTTTTGTCGAGCGACTCGCTCAAGCCGGTGCCATAGGTGGTGTTGAGTCCCCAGGCGTCGAAGCGGCGCGCGGTGAGTTGCGCCCAGTTTGTGCGCCAGTCGTCGCCATAGCGGCGTTGGATGTTCGCGCCGTAAAAATTTGCCTGCCTGTCGCCGCCTTGACCGCGTCCGCCGAAGTTGTTTGTGATTCCGGGCAACGGCTTCGGGATGGTGGCGAACAAATCTTCGCGTCCCGTGACGCGCGTGCCGATGCCAAAGCCGACGCCGTTGACGCCGGTGGAATAAAACAAATGGCCGTCGGGATCAACAAACCACCAGCGCCCGTCAATCTGTTCCACGCGGAAAAATCCCGTGGCCTTTGCCTTCGTCGAGGCAAAGCCGCCGTAGGTGTCGCGATCGGGAAAAGCGGGAGCTTGTTTGAGCGCTTCGGCTTCGGTCGTCCACGCAGTTTTCAGATCGGCTTCCGTGTGCGCCTTGCCGGGCCAGTCGGCGTGGGTGTATTGCCCGAATTCGTCAATCAGCGGTTTGCCTTCCAGCACGGCGTCGCCGGGGTCGTTCGTGGCCAGCGTGACCGAGCGGATTTCGAGCGTCGGCGAGCCGGCGGGATAGCGCATGGTCACGCTCATGCCCTGGACATTGGTGGTCGGGCCGAAGCCGCCGGCTTCGATGTTGATCCAATACGAATTGCGCGGCTGGTTCACGGTCGCGGCCAGATCGGAGCCGTTACCGAGTCCCTGCCGGTAAAATCGCAGCGGAATGGAGGCGCGCACCCAGACGCCGGGAAAAGGGTGAATGCGCTTGGAAACGGATTTCGGCGACATTTGCAAGCCAAGCTCGAATCGCTGGCTGGAAGAAGCGCGAAATTCGACGACGAGAAAATTATATCCCGTCCAGTCGGCAGGCAGGTCGGGGTTGATTTCTTTCAAAGTCCATTCGTGAGTGGCAACGGGTTTGTCGAACGTGAAGGATTTGATTTCCGCTCCGTTCGCACGGGGCGCGGCCAGCCATGCCGCGAAAAGAAATGCGGCGGCAATCCAACTTCGCTGGACGATCACCTGGCAAATATGTTTGATGGATGAGTTCATGTCATTGGAATGATTTTCAATGCGGTGGCGTAATTGGACATTCCGGCTCCAGAAACGGTGACGGTGAGTCCATTTTCGTCACGGGAAAAAAATGACTTCTCCGATGAACCCAGCAGTTGAATGCTCCGAATTTTGCCCGGATAATGAGCGGAGTTGGACGCCAGCGCCTTGATGGTGATTTTGCCGTCGTCGGGCCAGCCCAGGGCCACCGCGAATAGAATGTCGCCTTTCGTGGTGAAACGGATGTCCTGGGCGGTGTATTCGGGGCCGATGCCGCGCGGCGGGTTGACGGCGCTGTCCCTGACCGTGGCGTCGTTCTTCACCGACGGACCTTCGCCGAAGATCACCCACGGGCGGGTGCCGTAAATGCATTCGCTGTTCACGCTCATCCATTTGGTCATCTCGTCGAGAAAGGCGCTGGCCTTGTCATCAATCTGGCCGCTTCCCGGCAGCGGGATGTTGAGGAGAAACGTGCCGTTCTTGCTCACCACATCCACCAGCAGATTGATCATGCTCCGCGGCGAGCGATAGCCGGTTTTGTAGCGATCATCGCTGTAATGCCAGGCGCCGATGCAAAGATCCTTTTGCCACGGCGTTTTCAACTGGTCCACCGTCATGTTGCGTTCGAGATCGTTGACGACGGCTTTCTGCTGCTCCAGCGAGAGGCCTTTTGAAGTGATGACGCCCTGGAGCTTGCCGTGGTGCCACCGCTGGTTGGCGTTGAAGAAATGAGCGGCGATGTTCAGTCCGGCATCACCCAGAGGAAGCTGGGTATCGTCGAAATACAGCAGGTCGGGATGATATTTATCGAGCAGGTCTTTGGTGCGGTTGAACCACTTGGTGATATACGCCTGATCCGGCGGCGCGCCGATGGCATGGTTCTGGGCATACAAATCCTGCGGGTCGAGGCCATCCCACCACAAACCCTTGCCGTCGGCCTTGGTCAGCTTGCCGTCATAAGGCACGCCGGCCAGCGGCCCGGTCTTGTCGCTGCCTTGCGCGTCTTCATACCAGCTCCAGGCTCGCGCGCAGTGAACACTCACGCCGAAGGGCAGCCCGGCCTTGCGGGCGAGCCTGGCCCAGGTTCCAACGATGTCCTTTTTCGGCCCCACCCGGACCGAATTCCACGGCTGATATTTTGAATCGAACATGTCCATGTTGTCGTGGTGGTTGGCCATTGAGACAAAAAATCTGGCTCCGGCGCCCTTGTAACGTTTGATGAGCGTGGCCGGATCCCATTGGTCCGCCTTCCATTCATGGATGACATCCTTGAATCCGAATTTCGAGGGATGCCCATAATGCCCGACATGGAACTGATACTGCGGCCGTTCCTGGTCATACATATATTTGGCATACCAGTCGCCCTGCCGGGGCTGGCACTGCGGACCCCAATGCGCCCAGATGCCGAACTTCGCGTCGCGATACCAGCCGGGGAGATGATAATTCTGCTCCAGCGATTCCCAGCTCGGTTGAAACGGGCCGGGCGCGATGGCGTAGGGAGACTTGGCGGACGGCGCACCGGCGGCCGCCAGCGCGCGGGACAACCAGAACGGCGCGCTCACACCGGCGCCGGCGGCCAGCGCGGATGCCTTTAGAAAATCACGACGGGAGAATGGAGTTTTCATGTGGATGATTTGTTGGATGATTGTTGACCGTTTTTTTGCGCCGCGTAAAGGATTTTCATCAGGGGCCGGCGCTTTCCGGGCCGGAGGCTTCATCCGGCACGGCAAATCACGAATCCGGCCCAACATCAAACTTGACCTGGCCCGCAGCCTCACCGCCACGGATTTGGATTATTTGTTCGCGGAGGATTGACCCCGGAAGCCATTTCCGGTTGTCCGGGAATGATTTTTGGCTTGCCGGAAACGACTTTCGGTTAACCGGGAACCAGTTTTGGTTTACCGGCTGCGACTTCCGGTAAACCGACAATGACTTTCGGTGCACCAGAAATGACATTTGGTTCACCGGCAACGGCATTTGGTATTCCGGGGATGACATTCGGTGCACCGGAAATGACATTTGGTTCACCAAAAGTCATTTAATAAAACCAAAATGAGGCGGTTTTTAGACCGAAAACCGCTGGAAGATGCCCAAAATCAACCAGTTAGCCAAAAAATGTCAAAAATGGCAGTTTTTTGTCAGAAACGGGCGGCAGGGCAAAAAGAGCCAGTTTGCCGCAACCGGGGTTTTGGTGGGGCGAGGCTCCTGACGAGCCATAGCTTCGCCTTGGCTGAAGTCCGGCTCGCGGGGACGCTCGCCCCACCGGCCAAACATCAGACTTGACCTTGCCCGCCGGTGGACGAATGCTGACGGCATGAAATGGAAAGCAACCCGTTTGCTTCCTCACCCCTGCCAAAGCAACATTTGGCCGAAAACCTATTAGCCGCTAAACATATGAGCGCTCCCAAAAAACTGTATAGGATTAATTGCATGGAGGATGATTACCCTGGCCTGTGGCGCCTGTGGCTCAAGCATCAATGCGTTACCGATGGCCATTCGCCCGATCGGGGATGCCATCTAAAGGGCAAGACGAAAGGAGGTATGGACTGGCGTAAAACAATAAACAGGCTTATTGAGATTGAACCCGGAGACGAAATCGTGGCCACACTTCCAGGACGCCGGATTGGCAGGATTGGTGAGGTAACCTGCAAGAAGGTAGAAGATGAGGAGTGGGACTGTCTAGTCGAGAGCATAAATGATCCAAAATGGCCCAATGGATATATGGGAAGAAGGATAGAAGTTCGATGGGATCTGGAACATGGCCCTGATGACTGGGATTTGGTTGTCCAACTTCCAGAGGGACTTAACCTCGGACGTGGAACTATGAACCAAATCCACCCCACAAACACAAACGCCAATAAGCTTCGGAAGATTATGCAGAATCAAGCGAATTGGGTTGGATTGGTTGGCCGCTTTGGGTATGAGCAGGCATTATCCGATTATATCGCGCTGTATCCACACAGACTCGAAGACGGGTTGATGCCCTATCCAGATGATGATGTTCGCGAAAAATCATTTCCAGACCTTTCACGGCTGGACGTATTACTGCTCGACAAATATGAAAAACCCGTGATTGTCGAATGCAAACGTGAATCTCCATGTGTTGAGGATGTTGAACAATTACAGGGCTACATCAGGAAATCGGTTAAAGTTATCGGTAATCGCGCACGTGGGATTTTAGTGCATGGCGGGGCCAGAAAGGTGGACAGAGAAGTTATGAAAGCAGCAAAGAAACTTCGCATCGAGATATTTCAATACAAGCTTGATGTCGAATTTGCAGAATCCTGCTGAACCACTGATGATCAAAAACAGGATAACCTGCAAAGTTTGATTCCACTCCGCAGCGTTAGTCCTCCTCCGCGAATTTATTCGTAGCGCAGGGATTCAATTGGGTCGAGGTTCGCGGCTTTCCACGCGGGATAGGTGCCAAAGACAATTCCCACCACGGAGCACAGCCCCAGCCCCAGCACAATCCAGTCAACCGGCACGGCGGGCGGGACTTTCATGAACCACGCGAGGACGTTGCCGCCCAGAATGCCGAGCACCACGCCGATGACGCCGCCGACCTCGCACAGCACGACGGCTTCCATGATGAATTGCGCCATGATGTTCCGCCGCTTGGCGCCGATGGCCCGGCGCACGCCGATTTCCCGCGTCCGTTCCGTGACCGAGACGAGCATGATGTTCATGATGCCAACGCCCGCCGCAAGCAGCGCGATGGAACTGACCACCGTGACGCCGATGCGGACGGCGCGGGTGAAGGTCTTGAACTGGTCAATCAGCGAATCGTTGGAGAATAATTCAAAATCGTCCGGGTCGCCGGGTGTCACCTTGCGGGCGTCGCGCATGATGCCGCGCACCTGTTCCTCGCAATCGGCGTAGTCGGCGGAACTGCGCGCCTGGACCATGATGCTCAAGCCGCGCCAGCGCAGGCCGTAGCGGTGGAGCGCGGTGGTGAGGGGGATGACGGCGAAGTTGTCCTGGTTGCCGCCGACCGAGCCGCCCTTGGGCGCGAGCACGCCGACGATGGCGTAATTGATGCCGTTGATTTTGAGTTGCTGGCCAAGGGCGGAGCCGAAGGGGAAAACCGTTTGGGCCAGCGCGCTGCCCAGCACGCAGACGCTGCGGGCGCTGTCCACGTCGCTGTCGTCAAACAAGCGGCCTTCGTCAACGATCCAGTTGTGCGCCGAAAAACTGCCCGGCGTGTCGCCGAGCAACTGGACGTTGGGCGCGGTTTGGGCGTAGCGGGTTGAGATTTGTCCGCCCCAGAAGGTGCCCTCGACGCCGACGGCGGCGGCGAGCGTGGCCTTTTGCGCAACCGTCAGCCCCTGTTCGATGGTGATGTCCTTGCGCCGCCAGTATTTTTCCCAGTCGGAATTGTTGCCGAACTGGACCTGCGGCCATTTCTGGATGGCAAACGTCTGGCTGCCCAATTCGCTCAAGTTGTCTTCGACGTTCCGCTCCAGCACGCGCATGGCGGTCATCACGACGATGATGGAAAACACGCCGATCAACACGCCGAGGAGCGTGAGCGCGGAGCGCAGCTTGTGCGCGATGATGGCGGTGAAGGCCATCGAAATGCTTTCGCGCAGTTCGCCGAGCAGGAGGGTTGGCCGGTGAAATTTCATTCGCTCCTCAACGCCTCCACCGGGTCCATGCGCGCCGCGCGCCAGGCCGGCAGGAAACCGGAAACCACCCCGGTCAGCACCGAGACCAGCACCGAGACGATGACGATGCCCGCCGACAGATTGGCCGGAAACATCCATTTGGTTACCGCCATCGTGGCGACCCATGCAATGCCCAGCGCGATGAGGCCGCCAAAGAGGCAGATGGAAGCGGCTTCGATGAGGAATTGCAGCAGGATGGTGCGGCGCTTGGCGCCGATGGCCTTGCGCACGCCGATTTCGCGCGTCCGCTCGACGACGGACACGAACATGATGTTCATGATGCCGATGCCGCCCACGAACAACGCCAGGCTGGTGACGAACAGGCCGATGATGGCGATGACGGCGGTCTGTGCATGAAACCACGTGACAATCTGGTCCTGCTGGTTGATGGAGAAATTGTCCGGCTGGTCCGGGCGCAGATGACGGACGCGGCGCATCACCTGGCGCAGTTCCTCCTGGGCCTCGTCGAGTCGCGCCACCGAACTGGCTTTCACCTGGATTTGAATGTTCGGCCGGCTCCAGATGTCCGTCAGAAATTCCCGGAGCGGAACGATGATGCGGTTGTCGAGGCTGTTGCCGAACATCATGCCCTGTTTTTGCAGGATGCCGACGACTTGAAACGAGTGGTCCGCGATGCGGATGCGTTTTCCGAGGGGTGATTCACCACGAAACAGATTTGTGGCGACGTCGTTGCCGATGATGCAGATCGGCTGGGTGCCTTGGGCATCGGCGGCGGTCAGGAACCGGCCGTCCGCAACGTCCACGCCGCTGGTTTGCAGGTAGGCTTCCGTCGTGCCGTCGATTTCCACGCTATCGGCGCTGCGGGTCTTGTATTTCACCGAATCATTGTCGGACGCGGTGGGCGCGACGGCTTGAGCGAGAGTCAGCAACTTGGCCGCGTTTTCCGCCTCGGCAAGGGTGATTTGCGGGCGCCGACGCATGTTCAGCCAGTCGGCGTAGGAATTGTTGAACCATTTGTAGCGCGACACATAAAACACGTTTGCACCCAGCGAGGAGACGTTGCGGATGAACGCCTGGTTCAAGCCGTTGATGGCCGCGCCCATCAGCGTGACGGTGAGAATGCCGATGACGATGCCGAGCGTGGCCAGCACCGAGCGCATCTTGTTCGCGCGCAGCGCGGCCCAGGAGATGCCCAGGCCTTCGCGGATTTCGGAAAGAAAGTTCATTCCGCCAAAGTCATTTTGCCACCGTTTCATCGCTGGCAATCAGGCCGTCGCGGATGCGGATGATGCGGCGCGCCTGCCGGGCAATGTCCTCCTCGTGCGTGACGACAATGATGGTGTTGCCTTTGCGGGAGAGTTCGTCAATCAGCGCCATGATTTCAGCGCCGGTCTTGGAATCGAGATTGCCCGTCGGCTCGTCGGCCAGAAGGATGGAAGGCTTGTTGACAAGCGCGCGCGCCACGGCCACGCGCTGGCGCTGGCCGCCGGACAGTTCGTTCGGCTTGTGATGCACGCGGTCGGCGAGGCCGACGTTGGCCAGGGCCTCCAATGCCGCCCGTCGCCGTTCGTCGGCGGGAACGCCCGCGTAAATCAGCGGCAACTCGACGTTGTGCAACGCGTTCGAGCGCGCCAGCAGGTTGAATGTTTGAAAGACAAAGCCGATCTCCCGGTTGCGGATTTCCGCAAGCTGATTGTCGCCCATTTCGCTGACGCTGACGCCGTTCAAGACATAGCGGCCGGTGGTGGGCGTGTCGAGGCAGCCGATCAAATTCATCAGCGTGGATTTGCCGGAGCCGGACGGGCCCATGATGGCGACGTATTCGCCGCGCTGAATGTCGAGTGACACGTCGCGCAGGGCGTGGACGGTTTCCCCGCCCATCTTGTAGCACCGCGAGATTTGCTGGAGATGAATCAAACTCATCGCAAATGGATTATTGAGTGAATGGATAATTGGATTGGCGCGGGCGCGTTGCCAACAATCCATTCATCTGATTGATCATTTCTTTTCCGCCTCGGTGTCCGCTCCGGCCGGGCCGACATGGATTTTTGAACCATCCTGAAGGTCGCGTCCAATCGCCCGGTAGCCGCCGGAGACAATCTCCTGATCGTTCGTGAGGCCGTCGGTAATTTCCCAGTAATTGTCGTCGCAGATGCCAATCTTCACCGGCACGGCTTTCACGCGGTCGCCAGCCACCGCGAAAACCACGTCGGTTGGTTTGGTGGCCTCGTTCGATTTGGAGGCCGATTTTCCCGCAGTCTTGCCAGTATTTGTGCCAGCGACGCTGTTTGTGACCACGACATTGTTGGTGCTCACAGCTGCGTTGGTGCCTGATGTGGCGGAGGCGGTGGCGTTGGTTCCGCCTGTGTTTGGCGGGTCGGCTTTTGGCGCGGACTTCATCGGACGGGTGGTGACACTGGCCAGCGGAACGGTCAGAACATTGGTGCGATATTCGGTTTCGATTTCCGCCGTCACCGACATGCCGGGGCGGAAGGCCGCTTCCTTGTCATTGACCCGGATGCGCACTTCAAATTGCGTAGCCTGCTGCGACTGGCTGCTGCTACTGCTGCTGCTGCTGCTGGTCCGGCTGCCTGAGCCGACGGCGGAATTGGCGACATTCGTCACCACGCCGGTGAATTTGCGGTCCTTGAAGGCGTCCACTTCCAGCCGCACCTTCTGGCCGGCTTTGATGCCGACCACGTCCATTTCGCCCACGTTCACCCGCGCCTCGATCTCGTTCAAATCCGAGATGATCATGATTTCGGTTCCGGCATTCTGGACCGTGCCCAGGACACGTTCGCCAAGCTCGGAATTCAGGCGGGTGATGGTGCCGTCCACCGGCGAAAAGATGGTGGTTTTGGCCAGCTCCTCCTCCGCGCTGTCCACGGCGGCCTTGGCCATGTCCACTTGGTTGGTGGCGCTTTCAAGCTGGGCACGGGCCACGTTGCGCGCGGCCTTGAACGTGGTGAAATCCGAGGCCGAGAGCAATTTGCGGTTGAACAATTCCAGATTGCGTTCGTAATCCGCCTCGGCCTTTTCCACGTTGGCCGCGGACTGTGCCTCGCCGGCGACCGACGAAGCGTAGCCGGCCTTGGACTGGCTGACCGCCGCAACATAGACATCCGGGTTGATTTTCACCAGCAAGTCACCCTTGTTGACGAACTGGCCCTCCTTGACCGGCAATTCGATGATTTCGCCGCTCACTTCCGGGCTGATGGTGACCTGCACGACGGGCTGAATCTGGCCGTTGGCCACGACGAGGTTGGTGAGGCTGTGGCGCGAAACCTTGGTGGTCTGCACGGTGATGGGCGGCGCGCGATGTTTCAGAACCATGACCATGGCAATGGCGGCCACAGCCAGACTGGCGGCCAGAATGGCAATCCACATTCCGCGTTTCTTTTTCCCGGGAGCGGCAGGAACCGGTTGGAGCATCGGTGGTTTTTCCACCCCGCCAGAATGTCGCAACCGCGCGAGCTTGTCCAGCGCCAACCGGCATGGCCGCGCTTGACCCAAATCATGACGAAGTGATTTCGATTGACGATATGCAGGCTTGAAATCATGGCGGGAAGCGGGTTGCGGGCCAATGTTGCCGGGAACACGGGGGCGGCGAGGGTTGCGGTGAACGATTGGGGTTTATTTTCCGGCAAACTGCCAGCAACGAGAACAAACAATTCGATTGCCGAAGTTTCGCGGATTCGGTTAAGTTGGGAGGCCGCGCCGCAACCAGGGGTGCTGCGGCCGGATGCAGGTATTGAATGAATAATTCCGCCGCCATCTTAAGAGCGCTGATCATCTACGCGATCTGCGTGCCGCTCGCCATTGTGGTGGGCTATGCGGCCGTATCGCTGGTCAACTCACCGACTTATTCAAGCTTCAGCTTGTTTGGCATGCTGGCGCTGGTTTTAATCGCCCCGCTTTTGCTGCGCTGGCATCACCCCCTGATGGTGTTGTGCTGGAACCTGCCGCTGATCGTTTTTCTTTCTGCCGGGCAGACCCGGGGTGTGTCTGCCCATGCTGGTGTTGAGCCTCGGCATTTCCATGCTGCAACGGACGATGAACCAGCATATGCGCTTCATTTCGGCGCCGCAAATCACCTGGCCGTTGCTGTGCCTGATTGCGGTGGTGCTGGCGACCGCCAAATTGACGGGTGGCATCGGTTTGCATGCATTCGGAAGCGAAGTCATGGGCGGCAAAAAATACGTCTTCCTGCTGGCGGGGATTTTGGGTTTCTCTGCGCTCACCGCTCGGCGGATTCCGCCCCATCAAGCCGGACTGTATGTGGCCCTGTTCTTTTTGGGGGGATGCGTCAGCATCGTGGGGGACTTGATTTCCATTATTCCCCGTTCGTTTTATTTCATCTTTTTGTTGTTCCCGCCGGATTTTTACGCCTATACCGAATCGGGAGGCAGCATGCGTTTTGCCGGGGTAAGCGGGATGTCCTCGGCAATTTTTTCATATATGCTGGCCCGATATGGAATCAAGGGAATCTTCGGGGCGGGCAAACCGTGGCGGGTGGCGGCCTTCATTTTCTTCTCCACGCTGGTTCTTTTTGGGGGATTCCGTTCGATGTTGCTGGGTTTGGCGCTGCTTTTTGCGATTCAATTTTTCATGGAAGGCCTGCACCGCACCAGGCTGCTGCCGATTATTGCCTTGGTCGCGGTGCTGGCCGCGGTGATCTGCATTCCCCTGGCGAACCGGCTGCCCGGCACCTTCCAGCGCGCCCTGTCCTTCCTGCCGCTGAACATTGATCCCGACGTGCGGGCGAACGCGCAGGCCTCTCTGAACTGGCGCATCGAAATGTGGACGGCGCTGCTGCCGCAAGTGCCGTCCCATCTGCTTTTGGGCAAGGGTTATGCCATTTCCCAGGAAGATTTTCAATTAATGGGAAACGATTCGGCCTTTAAAAGCATTGACCCCACCGAGCAGGCACTTGTCCTCTCCGGCGACTACCATAATGGACCGCTTTCAGTCATCCTGCCATTCGGGATTTGGGGCGCCATCGCCTTTCTCTGGTTCCTGATCGCGGGCGTCTGGGCGCTCCATCGCAACCGCCTCTACGGCGACCCGGCGTTGCAAACCGTCAACATATTCCTCTTCACCTCGTTCCTGGTGAAAATCATTTGTTTCATCGTCATCTTTGGCGGTCTATCGGGCGACATTGCGGCTTTTGGCGGCTTGCTCGGATTGAGCGTCAGCCTGAACGGCGGCATCTGCCGGCCGGCCCGGCAGCCCGCCGTGACAACCGCCGGGCCCCCGGCACGCCTCCCGGCGCGGCCGCGATTGCAACCGGCGTTTCAAAGGTAAAATTTCCGGCAAATGCTTCGGGAGCGCGTCCGCCTTGAAACCCAAACTGCTCATCGTGGAATTGTGGGGCCTGGGCGACCTGGTCATCGCCACGCCGTTGCTGCGCGCCGCCGGGGAACGCTTCGACATCACCCTGCTCGCCAAGCCCTACGCGCTCGATTTGCAGCGCCGCCTGTGGCCGGACGTGCGCGTCGCGCCCTTTGTCGCGCCGTGGACGGCCTTCAAAAACAAATACCGCCTCTGGCAATGGCCGTGGCGGGAAATTGTCCGCCTGCGCCGGCAACTCGCGGCGGAACATTTCGCCGCCGGCCTCTCCGCGCGCTGGGATCCGCGCGACCATCTGCTCCTGAAACTCGCCGGCGTCCGGAACCGCATCGGTTTCCCGCGCGTGGGCAGCCGGATTTTTCTGACCCGGCTCCTGGCGCGGCCCGAACCGGAGGCGCACCGTTACGAATCCTGGCGTGCCACGGCCCGCGCGCTGGGCCTCGAACTGCCGCCGCGCGAAAAAATTTCCATCCCCGCCGCCCCCGGCCGCGAAACCGTTTTGATGCACAGCGGCGCGGGCCAGCCCATCCGCGTCTGGCCGCTGGAAAACTACCGGCGGCTCGCCGCGCGCCTGCGCGGAAAAAAAATCCCCGTGCAAATCGCCTGCGACCCCGACCAGCGGGACTGGTGGCTGCGGGCCGGCGAAAACAACGTGGCCACGCCCGCCACGGTGACGGAGCTGATTGCGCTGACCGACCGCGCCGGCGCGTTCATCGGCAACGATTCCGGCCCGGGCCACCTCGCGGCGTTCTGCGGCGTGCCCACTTTCACCTTCTTCGGTCCGCAACTGCCGGAGTGGTTTGCGCCGCTGCATCCGGCGGCAGAATGGATGGATGGCCGGGTCTGTCCCTATATGCCGTGCTCGGATTACTGCCGGTATCCGACGCCGCGCTGTTTGTGGAACATCCGCGAAGAGGAGGTTTGGGCGCGCGTGGAAAAATTTGCCGCCAGACACCTGCCGGGCTTCCCGTGAAAATATTTCCATCCAAAATCGTTCCCGGCGGCTGTTGAACCCGGACTCCGAATTGAAAATTATGGAACCAAAGCCAGGTCGTGGGAGCGCGGCCCGCGATTCAGCTTGTATATTGAGTTTGGCTGAAAGTCAAACGGGAAGATGGAGTCGCCCGCCCCCCGGCCGGGAGGGCCACCGAAATTAGCCAGCCAAGCCAGTGGCTGGATCCGCGCCCACAAATCATCCTGACGCCGTCGCGCCGCCAGGTGGAAAAAACGCCGGAAACCGCCCGATAGATTCCATCGTCCCGTGCGGGACAAATTCATTTTATTCACAAACGCCAGCCACTTCGCAGCCGGCTGATTTCCCGTGTCGCTCCGTGACTGCCAAAAAATTAAATCACTCCACCCAGCCCTGTTGCTTGAGCCAGAACAAACAATCGCCCGCCCACGGATGCGGATGCGCGAAAGGCGGTTTTCTGTCGCCCAGGCCCATGCCGTGGCCGCCTTTTTGGTAGATGTGCAGATCAAACGGCACGTGGTTTTTCCGCAGCGCCGCCGCGAACATCATGCTGTTTTCCACCGGCACGGTTTTGTCCTCAAACGTCTGCCAGATGAAGCACGGCGGCGTGTTGGTTGTCACCTGCAATTCATTGGAGAGCAGTTTCACGAGTTCCGGCGGCGGATTGGTGCCGAGCAGCATGTCGTGCGAACCTTTGTGCGTGAACTCGCCCATCGTGATGACCGGGTAACACAGAATGCCGATGTCCGGCCGCGAGCTTTGGCGCTCAACCGGATCAGGCGAATTCGTGTCGCCCGGATCAAAATGCGTCATCAGTGTCGAAGCCAGATGCCCGCCCGCCGACGAACCCATAATGCCGATGCGGTGCGGGTCAATCTGATAATCTGCCGCGTGCGCCCGCACCCAGCGCATCGCACGCGCCACGTCCTGAAACTCCGCCGGATAATGATAACCGCTGGAGCCAAGCCGGTATTTCAGCACGAAACAGGTTGCGCCATGCTGGTTCAACCACAGCGCGTAATCATTTCCTTCATGCGGCGCGAGATGGCCATAAGCACCGCCGGGACAAATCACCATTGCCGCGACCGCCGTCGCGTTGCTTTGGCGCGTCAGGCTGGTGGCGTTGGTCGCGTCGGGCAGATACGGCGTGAGCGTCGGGATGTCGTTGGTCTTCGTGCCGAGCGCGCCCGGCGCGCCGTCGGGCCAGAGCGGAATGGCGGTTTGCATTTCGGCGCGCGACAAGACGAGCGACGAAAATAAAATTGCCGATGCGAAAAGTGTTTTCATGTTTGGTCGGGACAAAGCTTGCGGAAATCCCCCGGCATTTCAACCCCGAAGAAAGAGGCGGCACAATTTGAATTTGGTGGGTGCGTCGCTGCCGCGCTGCACGGCGATGCGGCAACACCGCCGCCACCGAATTAGAAGCCCGGCGTGGACACTCGCCAGTTGCCGCTCAACTCCGGTCGTCATGTTCGGGCTTGTCGCGCCATTCAAATCCGACGACGGCTTGTTGACTCACGGCGGGAGCAGTTGGCCTTTGGTTTCGGGAGCGAAGGGCAAAATCAACAGTCCGACGAGATAAATCAAGGCCACGGCGCTGGCGGCGAGGCCAAAACTGCCCAGCGCCGTGATCAGGTAGCCGGTCACAACCGGACCGCTGGCCGCCAGCACCCGGCCGATGTTGAAACAGAATCCGGCGCCGGTCGCGCGAATCCGCGTGGGATACAACTCCGGCAGGTAAATCGGAAAGCCGCTGAAAATGCCATTGTTGAAAAATCCCAGCAGCGGCAACAACAGGAGCACCTGCGCGTAGGTTCGCGGAGTCAGGAACGTGACGGGCAGCATTACCAGACTGCCCAGGCACATCAGGGCAAAAACGCGCCGCCGGCCCACGCGATCCGCCAGCGGACCAAAAGTTAAATAACCCGCCAGCGCCCCGACATTCAGCAGCATTGTGGCGTAGCTGACACGGCTTGTGAGTTCGGATGCGCTCATGCCTTTCAAATCCGGCAGTGCGCGGATGAGCGTCGGTGTCCAGTTCGTCGCGCCCCACAACCCGAACACGGCCACAAACGCCAGCCCGGAGCCGACCAGCGTGGCGCGCAACAGTCCGGGCGCAAACAGTTCCGCCAGCTTTGATGGGCGCACGCCGCCAGCCTGCCGTTCCTCGGCACGGGCCTTGACCCATCGTTCCGGTTCCCTGACCCACAAGCGGACGAGGAATGCGACCAGCGCCGGCGCGACACCGACCACAAAAATGATCCGCCAGCTACAGTTGCGCAGGAGCAGTGTGAGGATTGCCGCCACAATAAATCCCGCGGCCCACGCCGATTGCAACAGTCCCGCCGCCCTCGTGCGTTTGTTTTCCGGCCACACTTCCGCCACCAGCGCCGCGCCCGCCGCCCATTCGCCGCCGATGCCCAGCGCCGTGAGGAAACGGAACAGCGCCAGTTCCCACCAGGTCTGCGACAAGGCGGCCAGACCGGTGAACACGGCGTAAATCAGGATGGTGAAAACCAGCGCCCTGGTCCGCCCCAAATAGTCCGCCAGCATGCCGAACAGGACGCCGCCAATGGCCCAGCCGATCAAAAAAATCGAGAAAATGATTCCGCCATACCAGCCGATGACCTCGGTGGTGACAGGTCCGCCACCGGGTGCGCGCAAGAGATCGTGCAGCGCAGGTTGCAGGACCAGCGCGTAGATCGTGGAGTCCATCGAATCGAACACCCAGCCGAGCCACGCGACGAAGAGCACCAGCCATTGGTAGCGCGTGACTCCGTGACGCCAGGAATCAGGTTTCACAGGGGCAGTTTAACCGATCATTCCAACAAATGGAAGCTCCGACCTGGCCGGCTGGCGCTTCATTGACTCTGCGCGATTGCGCTCCTATCTTCGTTTTTGCGTGTTCGAGCTTGTTTCCAACTACCAGCCCGCCGGTGACCAGCCGCAAGCGATTGCGAAGCTGACCGCCGGCATTTTGTCCGGTGCGAAACATCAAACCCTCCTCGGCGTCACCGGCTCCGGCAAAACGTTCACCGTCGCCAACGTCATCCGGAATGTGGACAAACCGACGCTCGTCATTTCGCACAACAAGACGCTGGCCGCGCAGCTTTACGCCGAGTTCAAAAGCTTTTTTCCGCGCAACGCCGTCGAATACTTCGTCAGCTATTTCGATTATTACCAGCCCGAAGCCTACATCCCGCGCACCGACACGTTCATCGAGAAGGATTCCAGCCGGAACGACGAAATCGAGCGGCTGCGGCTCTCGACAATGAGCAGCCTGTTCACGCGGCGCGACGTGATTGTGGTCGCCAGCGTCTCGTGCATTTACGGCATCGGCAGCAAGGAGGATTACGAGGCGCTCGTGATTCCCATGCGCGTCGGGCAGGAAATTTCGCGCCAGCAATTCCTCACGCGCCTGGTGGACCTGCAATACGACCGCAACGACATCACGTTCGAGCGCGGCAATTTTCGCGTGCGCGGGGACACCATCGAAGTTCGCCCCGCCGGACGCGAGGACGGCCTGCGCGTGGAATTTTTCGGCGATGAAATCGAACGGCTCACACGCTTCGAGCCGTTGACCGGAAACAAAATCGAATCGCTCGACGGCGTGACCATTTTTCCCGCCAAGCAATTCGTCACCACCGGCGACAAGATGAAACGCGCCGTCCTCGCCATCCGCGAGGAATTGCGCGAGCGCATCGTGCATTTTGAAAAGCACGGCAAGCTGCTCGAAGCCCAGCGCATCAAGCAGCGGACGGAATACGACTTGGAAATGATGGAGGAAATGGGCGTCTGCTCCGGCATCGAAAATTATTCGCGCCACATCGCCGGCCGTTCGCCCGGCTCGCGCCCGGCGACGCTATTCGATTTTTTCCCGAATGATTACCTGCTGGTGATTGACGAGTCGCACGTCACCGTGCCGCAGATTGGCGGCATGTTCGAAGGCGACCGCTCGCGCAAAAACGTCTTGGTGGATTACGGTTTCCGCCTGCCGAGCGCGCTCGACAACCGTCCGCTGAATTTTCTGGAATTTCAAGCGATGCAAAACCAGACGATTTACGCCAGCGCGACACCGGCAGCGCGGGAGCTGGAATGGTCGCGGACGAGTAGTGGCACAGGCGTCTCGCCTGTGAGTTCAACGCACGGGCAGGATGCCTGTGCCACTGCTGAACGCCCCGGCGTCGTCGAACTCGTCGTGCGCCCGACCGGGCTGGTTGATCCGAAGGTCACGCTCAAGCCGCTCAAGGGCCAGATTGACGATCTCATCGAGGAAGCCCGCAAACGCGCGGACTCAAAGGAGCGGACGCTCGTCACGACGCTGACCAAACGCACGGCGGAAGAACTGACGGATTACCTGCGCGACATCGGCGTGAACGTGCGTTATCTGCACAGCGAGATTGACGCGATTGAGCGCGTGGAAATTTTACGCTCGCTCCGCAAAGGCGAATTCGACGTGCTGGTCGGCATCAATCTGCTGCGCGAAGGACTCGATTTGCCGGAAGTGTCGCTCGTGGCGATTTTGGACGCGGACAAGGAAGGTTTTCTGCGCAGCGAAACCAGCTTGATCCAGACCGCCGGCCGTGCCGCGCGGCATTTGAACGGCGAAGTGATTCTTTACGCCGACGTGATGACCGACAGCATCAAAAAATTTCTTGCCGTCACCGAACATCGCCGCAAGCGGCAGTTGGAATACAACCGCGAGCACAACATCACGCCGCGCAGCGTCAGCCGTGCCGTCGAGGAAAGCCTGGCGACTTACGAATCAACCCGCAAGGAAGCCGACGCCGTTTTGCGCGAAGGCGGCGGGGACATTGATTTGACCTCGACGATTCAGGAACTCGAAACCGAAATGCTCAAGGCCGCCGAAGATTTGAAATTTGAAAAAGCCGCCCTGCTCCGCGACCAGATCAAGGAGCTCAAGCGCGTGATTGACGGTGGCCCACCGGCAAGAGAGACGAACGCACAGCCGGCAAGTTATCGGAAAAGGGCGCGAGCAGGCCGCGCTTGATCGCAACCAGTCCAGCCGGCAAACGCCACAAAACCGCCAGCACCCCGGTTCGGCAACAAATATGACGCCAATTATATCGGCAACAGAAAGAACCTCCCTATTGCCTTATTTTCCTGATTTTTTAAGGATTTTTCGTTTCTCCTGTTCAACTTCCACACACGAAGACAGCCCATTCGGACACGCGCGTGTCCCATTATCTGACATAACCGAGAATTGGCCTCTGTTTGGAAAACTGTTGAGATGCGCAACGTTTGGGACAATAACCCTGAAATTTCACAAGGAATTCGCATTTTTTCCGGCGGGCTTTCCGGCGGGAAATGATTTTTAGGCGATTACATTTTGGCGGTGGGTCAGTTTGAAAATAGCGTTAAATTGGCGTTTTTCAGCTTTTTGCGGCAAACTGGCATCATCTATGCTTAAAACGCGCGGCTACGGGTGAATTTATTTGATATTTTAGTCGTTAGTGTTATTATTTTGCTTAACTGTTGCTTAACAACTGTGCAACAAACAATTGAATTATGAACACAGAGGAAGCCAAACAACTCATCCAGGAACTGGAAAAACTCCGATCCCAAACCCGCCGCTTTCGCCTTTTCACAATCATCGCCCTGCTCGTGATTGTGATTGCAGGCGTGGGTGCCATCATTGAATCGGCCCGCAGTCTCACTCGCGCGGGCCCGAGGCAGGAGGAGTTTGTCCGCAACGTGAGCGCCGATATGAAGAACAACCTTTTGCCCGCCGTCCAAACCATCGTCGGTCGTTCGGTGGAACATCTCAAGCCGGCGGTCGAGAAGGAATTGAGTGGAATAAGCAGGCGGGCGCCGGACGTCGCAGATGCCGCACTGCGGCAACTGGATGAAATGGGCGCCGAGCTCACGACCCAAGCGGGGAAAACTCTCGATCAGACCATCACCGGCACGTTGCAAAAACAGGATGGCAAATTGCGCAAAATGTATCCGGACGTTTATGATAAGAACATAGACATTATGCTGAACAACCTTGCCCTTGAAGCCCAGGATCAAGTCGCCCAAAGTGGCGCGAACATATTCAACCCCCATTTGAACTCCATTCAGGGCATTCTGGGCGATCTTGATAAAATTCAAAAAACCGAGCCGGTGGATGCCAGCCGGAATGTTGATTCCTGGCAGGTGGCCTTCATGTTCCTGGACGTGTTTGTCCATGAATTCAAAGACGTGGATTCCTTGCCGGCAACCGCCGGCCCCAAGGCCGTTGAACACAAAACCAGTCAACCTTAAAAGACCAAGGAGACAAAAAATGAAAACCGAATCATCTTCCGCCGCCGCTCCTGATAAAACGCCCAAAACGCCCCAGACCGGGGAAGCGGTTTTGGCCGATTATCTCGCCCAGGAACTGCCCAAGGCCCGGCAAACTCTCAAACGCATGCGGATTGTTTGCATCGTCCTGATGTTATTTGTCGGGGCTTACATGGGCGTCATCAGCACCATCATGGTCAGCTACTTCCAACCGAAAGCCGCCGCAGAGGTGGCCGGCGGCATGCTGATGCAGCACGTCGCAAAAGACGGGCCGGTTCTTGCCGCCAGGGTCGAGACCGAAATCCCTCCCCTCATCCATCAGATACCTGATTATTTGATCAAGGAATTGCCCGTTTACCGGAAGCAATTGCAGCAGTCCCTCGAAACGGAATATGAAACGTATTGCAATTCCCTCAACAAGAATTTGGGCGATCAGCTTGACAAGCTGATTGATGAACACAAAGCCGAAATCAAGACCATGTTGGCGAACCCCAATGACCGCGACACCATCCGAAAAAACCTGCCCGATTTTGACAGGGTGATTAATGAGTCCATAAAAAACAATGTTGAAGGCAAGGCGTTGAAGGAACGCATTGATGACTGGGCGGCTGCGCTGCAAGAAGTCCAAAACCGCATGGA
>Ga0224534_1000122_pt1 | contig 51511 bp, 39 predicted proteins | sample 714E12024metaG_FD_172012 | JGI IMG/M metagenome (GOLD analysis project Ga0224534, IMG submission 172012) | Peat soil microbial communities from Stordalen Mire, Sweden - 717 E1 20-24 | ecosystem: Environmental > Terrestrial > Soil > Wetlands > Peat | place: Sweden: Norrbotten County, Stordalen... | reverse complement strand
TCCGTCTTCCTTCCATGGCATCGCCTTCTAGCTTGGCGTGCTTTTCAGGTCGATCAGATCCCACCCCTTCGGACTGTCACCCATGTCCTCGGGCTAAAGTGTCACCCATGTCCCCGGTCCGTACCTCTTGTATCAGGGCACGGCTTGAGCCGTGCCGTTGGATCGGGAAAAAGGTCTGGGCTTCAGCCCCTGCGCCCGCAGGAAAGCCTCAGTGGCTAAAGCCTTTGGCTACCGATGTGTTGCGGCACGGCTGAAGCCATGCCCTGATACAATGCCAGCCGCCGAGTTTCCACTTCCATGTCGCACACTCGCATCCGATGCCGCCCGCCGTTGTAGCCTATTGCGTGGGAGACCTAGCCATGCTTATCGCCGATCTTGCCTCGATAGCCGGGCGCTCATACCCGGCCCGGCGCTACACGCAGAACCTGGTTGGTGGCGCCAGCCCGATGCAGGCTGCCAGCTTTTCCCTCGGGTACGTCACGCTCGAACCCAATGGCGGCCAGGTGCCCTGGCACAACCAGGAGCAGGAAGAGATTTACTTCATCGTGAAGGGCGCCGGCGAAATGTGCCTCGGCGAGGAACGCATTGCGATCCACACGGGCCAGGCGGTCTACATTCCACCGCGCGTGTTTCACCAGCTCACCAATACCAGCGCCGAGCCCATGCGCATGATTTATTGCTATGGGCCGGCCGGCGATGTGGCGCACTGGCGGCAGGAATTGGATGGCACCCTGCCGCGCGCCGGCGTGGACGCACCGCCGCTGCCGGCCGGCGCGTGGCCCCAATCCGCCGCCAAGGGGCCGCACGCGTGAGCAACCGCACGCAGCACACAGTCGGCATCATCATGAACGGCGTCACCGGGCGCATGGGATTGAACCAGCACCTGCGCCGCTCCGTCTACGCCATCATGCAGCAAGGCGGGGTGATCCTCAGCGACGGCGAGACGATCATGCCGCGCCCGCTGCTGGTGGGCCGCAATCCAGCCAAGCTGGAGGCCATCTCCGCGGAGTGCGGCGGCATGCCTTGGTCCACCAATCTCGATACTGCGCTGGCCGATCCCGCTTACTCGATCTATTTCGACGCGCAAACCACCGGCCGGCGCGCGTCCGCGGTGCGCCAGGCGATCGCCGCGGGCAAGCACGTCTACTGCGAGAAGCCGGTGGCGGAGTCGCTCGACGCGGCGCTCGATCTTTACCGGCTGGCTGAACGCGCACAGATCAAACACGGTGTGGTGCAGGACAAGCTGTGGCTGCCGGGCCTGCTGAAACTCGAGAATCTCCGGCAGCAAGGCTTCTTCGGCCGCATCCTTTCGGTGCGCGGCGAATTCGGCTACTGGGTGTTCGAAGGCGACCACGTTCCGGCGCAGCGGCCTTCCTGGAACTATCGCAAGGAAGAGGGCGGCGGCATCATCATGGATATGCTGTGCCACTGGCGCTATGTGCTCGACAATCTTTTTGGGCGCGTGGAAGCGGTCTCGTGCCTGGGCGCGACGCACATCCCGCGGCGCTGGAACGAAGCCGGCCACCCCTATGCAGCAACCGCCGACGATGCCGCCTATGCAACGTTCGAGCTCGCCGGCGGCATCGTCGCCCACTTCAATTCCTCCTGGTGCGTGCGGGTGCGGCGCGACGACCTGCTGACGCTGCAGGTGGATGGCACGCTCGCGAGCGCGGTCGCCGGTTTGCGTCACTGCTGGATTCAACCTTACGGCGCCACGCCGCGGCCGGTCTGGGACCCCGATATCGAAAGCCCACTCGATTTTTTCGAGGGCTGGCAGAGAGTGCCCGATCAGGACACTTTCGACAACGCCTTCAAGCGCCAATGGGAACTGTTCCTGCGCCACGTGGTGAAGGATGAGCCGTTCCGCTGGGGCCTGCTCGAAGGCGCCAAAGGCGTCCAGCTAGCCGAGCTTGGCCTGGAATCCTCGCGCAAGCGCGCGTGGGTGAAGGTGCCGGAACTCGCCGGTTAAGTGGCTGTGAGAAACGCGGCGCAATGCGCTACGCTGCAAAAGGGAATAGGAGGCACCGTGATCATCCGGCAAAGTGTGTTGCTTACAATTCTGTGTGGAGCGATGGCGATGAATATGGATGCGGCCGTACACGTCGAAAAGACCACTTACAAGGGATGGCAGAACTGTTACCGGGTGAGCAACGGCGAAGTCGAACTCATTGTGACGGCTGACGTCGGCCCTCGCGTGATTCGCTTCGCGTTCGTAGGCGGGCAGAACCTATTCAAGGAGTACCCGGAGCAACTCGGCAAGAGTGGCGAGGAAAAATTCCAGCTTCGTGGTGGAGATCGGGTCTGGAAGGCTCCCGAAGACCCGGTGGCCACCTGGGCCCCGGACAATGTTCCGGTCGACATTCAAGTCACTCCGGCGGGACTGATTGCCCGCGCGCCCGTGGAGCCGCTCACCGGTCTGCAGAAGGAGATCGAAGTAAGCATGGCTTCCTCCGGCACCGGGGTCACCGTGATCCATCGCATCGCCAACCACGCGTTGTTTCCGCTGGAGTTTTCGCCCTGGGTGCTCACCATGATGGCGCAGGGAGGCACCGCGATCACCGGCTTCCCGCCGCGTGGGCATCACCCGCAGAATCTGGAGGCGACCAACCCGCTGGTGATGTGGGCGTACACCAACCTGGCCGATCCGCGTTGGAAATTCACCCGCAAGTACCTGACGCTGCTCCAGGACCCCAACAACAGCGACGCTCAGAAAATCGGTTTGTTCAATCGCGACACCTGGGCCTTCTACGTGCTGAACGGGGAAGCTTTTCTGAAGCGCGCCCAGGCCGATCCATCGAAGACTTACCCGGACTTCGGATGCGCGTTCGAAACGTTCACCAACAACGAATTTCTGGAGATGGAGACGCTGGGCCCCTTGACTCGGGTGCTGCCGGGGCAGACAGTGGAACAGACCGAACACTGGATGCTCTTCCGCCACGTTCAACTCCCCGAGTTGACGGACGAGGCCCTGACCAAGGTGCTGGAGCCGCTGCTCACAGCATCCAAAGGCAGCCAAGCAGAATAAAGTAGATCTTATGGTAGGGCGTCGCGACTTCCTGAAGACCGCCGCGCTGGCCGCGGGCACGAGTCCGAGTCCGGCTTCGGGCATGGAAGCTGAGGCTGGCCGGGCCCCGCTGAAGTCCGCCGGCACGGCTGAGTCGATTCCCGGCTTCTCGTACCCTCGACAATTCTCCGGTCGTCAACTCGCCATGATCGCGTTTCCCTTGGGCGGAATCGGCGCCGGCAGCATCGGCCTTGGCGGGCGCGGTCAGTTGCGAGACTGGGAGATCTTCAATCACCCCGACAAGGGAAGATCCCCGGCGTACGCGTTCCCTGCGATCCGCGCCCGTATCGGCACGGCCGAGCCCGTCACGCGTGTGCTGGAGTCGCGGCTCATTCCACCATACGAAGCCTGGGGCGGCCTGAGTCCGGACCGGGTCTCCGGGCTGGCGCGCCTCGAGAGCGCGACCTTCACCGGTGAGTACCCACTCGCCAAGATCGCCTTCGAAGATCGGGACCTGCCGGTGCTGGTATCGCTCGAAGCCTTCACGCCCATCATTCCGCTGGACGCCGACGCCTCCGGTCTGCCCGTGGCCATTCTGCGCTATGTGGTGACGAATCCCGCCAGCCAGACGGTAGAGGTCTCCATCGCGTTCTCGCTCGACAATCCGGTCGGCGTGGGGGTCCGCGGAGAGCAGCGGGCCGGCATCGCGCAAAAGCGCACCAGCGAATATCGGGAGTCCGGCAACCTTGCAGGGCTTCTGATGACCAATCCCGGCGCCGCCCACGACGCTCCGCTGGCCGGTTCCTTCGCGCTGTGCGTTGCCGGTCCCGGAGACGGCAGGGTGACACACCTGCGCGGCTGGCCGCGCGCGAAGTGGTGGGCAAGCCCGTTGTTGTTCTGGGACGATTTCTCCGGTGACGGTCAACTCGGGCCCGAGGCCGCCGAACGGAACAATGTCGGATCGGTCTGCCTCCAGCGCTCCATCGCGCCCGGCGCAAAAGCGGAGTTCACGTTTCTTCTCGCCTGGCACTTTCCGAATCGCACCACCGCTTTCGGATGGGAGGAACTGAACGGAGATACGTCCGGTGTGGACCCGAATGCCATCATCGGCAACTACTACTGCCAGCGCTTCCCCGATGCCTGGGCCGCGGCCGAATACGCTCGCCAAAACCTGCCCACCCTGGAGCCGCGGATGAAGCGTTTTCTCGCGGCCATGCGAGAGTCCACGCTGCCTGCCCCGGTGAAGGAAGCGGCCATGGCAAATCTCTCCACGCTGGTAACGCCTACCTGCTTCCGCACGGCGGACGGGAAGTTTCGCGGGTTTGAAGGGATCACCGACGATCGCGGCTGCTGCCCCGGCAATTGCACGCACGTCTGGAATTACGAAACCACCACGCCGTTTCTGTTTCCGTCACTGGCGCGCTCCATGCGCGAAGCCGCCTTCGACCTGGCGGATCGTCTGCACGGCATGTTGCCCATCCGCCTGGCACTGCCCGAAGGCAACCAGACGCGTGGCACCACCGCCGCCGACGGAACCATGGGGCAGATCATCAAGACCTTCATCGACTGGCAACTTTGCGGCGATCGCGACTGGTTGCTGCGGATCTGGCCGAAGGTCCGGAAGGCGCTGGAATTCGCCTGGATCGAAGGAGGCTGGGACGCGAACCGCGACGGCGTCCTCGAAGGTGTGCAGCACAACACTTACGACGTCGAGTTCTATGGTCCCAACCCGTTTTGCGGCGTCTATTATCTGGGCGCACTGCGCGCCTGTGAGGAAATGGCGCGAGCCGTGGGTGATGGATCGTTCGCTGCCGAATGCCGCCGTCTGTTCGATAGCGGGAGCCGGTGGATCGACGCTAACCTTTTCAACGGGCATTACTACGTGCAACAGATTCATGGCATCCCGCGCGATCGGATCGCACCGCAGCTTCGCTCCACCGGGGGGGCCGAGGATCCCGAGCATCCCGATTTCCAGCTTGGCGAGGGCTGCCTTGCCGACCAATTGATCGGACAGTATCTGGCCGATATCGCCGGCCTTGGTCCCTTGCTCGCTCCGGATAACATCCGTACGACGCTTGCGTCGATCCTCCGTTACAACTATCGAAGCAATCTGGAGCGGCACGACTCTGTCCAGCGGGTCTATGCGCTCAACGACGAAGCCGCGGTCCTTGTCTGCGATTACGGCCCTGCGAAGCGGCCGAGTATACCTTTCCCTTATTACGCTGAATCCTGGACCGGGATCGAATACCTCTTTGCCACCCAACTGCTCTTTTCCGGCAAGATCGACGAAGGTGTGCGCTGCTATGAGGATGTCCGGCGGAGGTATGACGGCGAGCGGCGCAATCCGTGGGATGAGTTCGAATGCGGCCATCATTACGCCCGCGCCATGTCGGCGTGGTCGGGCATCCTGGCGCTCAGCGGATTCCGCTATCGGGGCGACGAGGACAGAGTTGTCGTCGCGCCGCGTCTTCCCGGTCCGGACATCCGGTCGTTCTGGTCGACGGCCACCGGATGGGGTATGTTCTCGCAGTCGGTGCGCGATGGACGCACGCGCTTCGCGCTTTCGGTGATCGAGGGGAAACTCCCCTGTCACGCGGTGGAGCTCGTTGTCGCTACCCCGCCTGGAGCCAAATCCGTGGCGCGCGCCGGAGAGAATATGCTGGCGCATGAGTTGCGGCGCGAAAACAAACGCGTGGTCTTTCTCTTGGCCGAAACCGTAGCGCTAGCGCCGGGCGCCGATCTTATCCTGGAAGTCTGACCGTGACGCCGGCAAGGACTGCAAGAGTTATTGACGACTTCCATGTCCGAACAACAGCGAGGAATAGTCGGATGAGAAACACGCACGCTCACCTAGTTCGATTAGTTGTCCTGTTGTCTCTATTGCTGGCGAATGCTTTCGAGGCCAGATCGCAAGATGCCACTTACAGACCAAAGAACCAGCTCATTCCGGCGCCTGGCTGCCTGACTATGAAGGGTGCTTGGGAAGGAGGCTCCGCTACTTGCACCGAAGCGAGCCATCAACTCTGGCTGAAGGATGTGCAGCATTGGCGGATGGAGCGGAAAATCCGCATCGGCTACAGCTCTTCCAGATATGATCGGCCGGAAGTGCAGTGGGCGCAGTCCAGCTTCATGCAGCCGCAGATGATGGTCCAGGATCGCTATTTCTATGACCCGGCCGCCGGTAAGTACACGGTCAACCGATACCTCGACGATCTCGAACAACGCTACGGCGGCATTGACTCTGTTCTCATCTGGCCGACTTACCCAAATATGGGCATAGACAACCGCAACCAGTTGGACATGGTCAGAAGTATGCCCGGCGGCGTGAACGGGCTGAAGCAGATGGTGGCGGATTTTCATCGGCGTGGTGTGCGTGTTCTCTTCCCTATGATGATGTGGGACCAGGGGACGCGCGACCCGGGTCGCGCATGGCCGGATGCAATCGCCGCATTGATGAAAGAGATCGGCGCCGATGGCATCAACGGCGACACGCAGGACGGCGTTCCTCTGGAGTTCTCGCTGGCGGCCGACCGCGCCGGGCACCCTCTGGTGTTCGAACCGGAAGGCGGTCCATCGGAGGAAGCGCTCGCCTGGAATCTCATGACGTGGGGACAGTACAACGGCCAGTACGATTTCGTTCCGGGCGTGGATAAGTACCGCTGGCTCGAACCGAAACATATGGTGAACATATCCGACCGTTGGAACCGGAGTAAGACGGACGACCTGCAGTATGCGTTTTTCAATGGCGAGGGCTGGGAATCGTGGGAGAACATTTGGGGTATCTGGAACGGCATCACCCCACGGGACGCAGAAGCTACACGCCGGGTCGCGGCCCTGGAACGAGGCATCGCCCGGTTCCTCATCAGCCCGGAGTGGGAGCCTTTCTATCCGATGCATCGGTACGGCGTGTTCGCCAGCCGGTGGCCTACGGCCGAGGAAACCGTATGGACGATCGTGAATCGCAACGAATACTCGACCGACGGCGCCCAGATGACCATCCCACATCGCGACGGCGTCCGTTATTTCGACTTGTATCACGGGTCTGAGTTGAACCCTCAACGCGAGCCGGCGGTTATCGTCTTTATTGGCCCACTTCAGGACCTTCTGGACGTGCCCACCTTCGACGTACTTTCCTTTCCCCTCGAAGCGCGAGGCTACGGCGCGGTTCTTGCTACTCATGGCGAACCTTCGGACGCGCAGCGAAAACTCATGGCAAAGATGCAGTCCATGACGGCGCAGCCGCTGTCGAGCTATTCCAACGTTTGGAAAACGCTGCCGCAAAAGCTGGTCGAGGTTCGTCCCACCGCGCCCGCCTCCTCGGCGCCGGAAGGGATGATTCGCATTCCCGAGGATGACTTCCTATTCAAGGTGGAGGGAATCGAAATCGAGGGGTCCAATGACGTCGGAGTGGACGTCCAGTACCCTTGGGAGCCGGACGCCCGCCGCTTCCACGAGCATAGGGTGACGATTCGCGCCTTTTACATCGACAAGTACCCGGTGACCAACGCACAGTTCAAGAAGTTCCTCGACGCATCGCGCTATCGTCCCAGGGACGATCATGACTTTTTGCGGGACTGGAAGGATGGCACGTTTCCGCAAGGCTGGGCCAATAAGCCTGTGACGTGGGTGTCGCAGGAGGATGCTCGCACCTACGCCGCCTGGGCCGGCAAACGCCTTCCGCGCGAGTGGGAGTGGCAGTATGCCGCGCAAGGCAACGATGGCCGTCTCTATCCCTGGGGTAACGACTGGCGGCCGACGGCAGTCCCTGACGCGTGGACCGGGCGAGACATGGCCGGAGCCGACAACGTGGATGCCCACCCGGGCGGAGCGAGTCCGTTCGGTGTCATGGATCTGGTGGGGAACGTCTGGCAGTGGACCGATGAATACGTCGACGATCACACGCGTGCCGGCATCCTGCGCGGAGGCAGTTACTACCAACCGCAGGGATCGATCTGGTATTTCCCCCAGGCATACCGCAATGACCAGCACGGCAAGCTGCTCCTGATGGCGCCCAGCTACGACCGGTCAGGCGGACTGGGGTTCCGCTGCGTGGTGGATGCGCCATAAACGCGCTGCCCGCATGAGCGCGTCTGGGAGATATACTGTGACCAGACCAATCAGATTCGATTGTCCGAAATCGCGCAGGGCGTGGTAGCCGTGCGGTTAGCACCCGACTGAAGGAGTTGGAGCATGCAGCGTCCACGCTTTTCTGCCGCGCCCTCGCTGGTGGGAAGCTTTCCGCATAACGACCCGCAGCCCCTGGTCGATCGCATCTTCAGCCGTTTCACGGCGCTGCCCGCGTGGCCGCAGTTGCCGGCGCGGGACTGGCTGGAAAGCATGTACGTCCAGTACTCCGAGGGCCTGCCAGGGGCGGTGGTGGATCGCGCCGCTGGGCGCATCTACTTCAGCACGGGCGAGGGGTTTGAAGACCAGTTGGAGGCGTTCTATCAGGCGGTGGTCGAAGAGGACGTCGAACGCTTCGCGGTCGGCCGCGACTACGCTTTGGGATTGCACCTCTTCCTCGAGACCCTCCCTCGCCTGGGCGCAGGCCGCCCGCGCTGGGTGAAAGGGCAGGTGACCGGCCCATTCAGCTTCGCGATGACCGTCACCGACGCGAACAAGCGCGCGCTTGCCTACACTCCCGAACTCCACGAAGTAGCCGTGCAGGGCATGGCGATGAAGGCCCGCTGGATGGCCCGGCAACTTCGGCGGGTGTCGGATGGCGCGCTGGTGGTGCTCGACGAGCCATATCTCTGTTCGTTCGGTTCCGCGTTCGTCAACGTGTCGCGGCAGGATGTGATTGCGGCGCTCACCGGCGCGGTGGAAGCCATTCACCTGGAAAACGCTCTGGCCGGACTGCATTGTTGCGGGAACACGGATTGGTCCCTGGTGCTGAGCGTGGCCCTGGATGTGATCAACTTCGACGCGTACGAATTCTTCCAGGGACTTTCGCTCTACCCTGCCGAGTTGGATGCGTTTCTGCGGAGGGGCGGCATCCTGAGTTGGGGCATCGTACCCCCTTCGCGTTCCGGCGTCGATCTGGACGCGCGCGTCTTGCTGGCCGCGCTCGACGATCGCATCGGACAACTGGTATCCAAGGGCATCGACCGCGCAATGCTCTACCGGCAGGCACTGCTCACGCCTTCCTGCGGGCTGGCGACGGAGACCGTCGAGAGGGCGGAAAGCACGATGGATGCGCTGGTCGAATTGTCGTGCCTGGTTGGGGAACGGGAAGGGTTCGCATGATCGTCGCCGTGGTTGGCAAAGGGGGCGTGGGGAAGACCACGATCGCTGCGCTGATTCTGCGGCGTCTGATCGAGTGCGGAGAAACTCCCGTTCTCGCCATCGATGCCGACCCGTCCAACTGCCTGGGCCACGCCCTCGGGATCGCCGCCGGACCGACCCTTGCCGACATGCGCGAGGAACTGCGCAACGGCACGGGCCGGCCGCCCTCGATGTCCTCTTCCGAATGGTTCGCCCTGCAAGCCGAAGAGGCCATGGTGGAAAATGCCGGCTTCGATCTCCTGACCATGGGGCGTCCCGAGGGCAAAGGCTGTTACTGCTACGTCAACAATCTGATTCGCGATCATCTGGACCGCCTGGCGCGTTCCTACCGCCATGTTCTGGTGGATTGCGAAGCGGGCCTGGAGCACCTTTCACGGCGCACCAGCGGCCGCGCGGATGTGCTGGTGTGCGTGGCCAACCGTTCGCGCATGGCGGCGGAGACCGTCCGCCGATCGCTGGACCTCTATCGCGACATGCACGACGGCCCTCCGCCCAGAGCCGACCTGGTGCTCAACCAATGCGAAGCGGGGCAGGCCGGCATTTCGAGCGCGCCTTTTCGTCATGTCCTCGAAGTTCCCCAGGACCCGCAAATCGCGGAGTTCGATTCCACGGGAGCCTCACTGCTGAGCTTGCACGCGCCTTCGCCGGCAGTGGCGGCGCTGGCGAGTTGGGAGGTGCGCGGATGACGTGGCGCACGCACTCTTGCGTGCCGCGTCGGCACTCCTGCCGACGCCCGGCGACTCGGGGCGAAGCAGCGTCGAGAAGAGTCTCGACGCTGCACGCAGGAGTGCGTGCGCCACATTGGCTGGTCCACACATGGAAGGTTCGCCCATGAAAGTAGCTGTTGCAGGCAAGGGCGGAGTTGGGAAAACGACCGTGGCCGCGTCACTGGCCCGCTGCTGGCGGGAGCTTGGCTACCGGGTAGTTGCAGTGGATGCGGATCCCGACGCCAACCTGGCGGGGACGCTCGGTTACCGCGGCCCGGCCATCACCCCACTGGTCGAATTGAAATCGTTGATCGAAGAGCGCGTCGGCGGCGGCGAGGGATGGGGCGGCTTCCTGCGCATGAACCCGCGCGTGGATGACATTCCCGAGCAGTTCGGAATTGCAGTGGACGGCGTGCGCGTGCTGGTGATGGGCACCATCGAACGCGGCAAACGCGGCTGCGCCTGTCCCGAGAACATCCTGCTCCGCGAGGTGCTGAACCATCTGCTGCTCAACGGCCACGAGCGCGTGGTGGTGGATATGGAAGCCGGCATCGAACACCTGGGCCGGGGCACGGCCGAAGGCGTGGACGCCATGCTGGTGGTGGTGGAACCGGGATGGGCCAGCCTGGAAACCGCGGCGCGCGTGGTTGCGCTGGCGCGCGACCTGGGAATCCGGCGGACCTGCGCCATCGCCAACAAAATTGCGTGTACAGCCGATTTGGATTTCGTGCGCGCCCAACTAGGTGCGACTGAAATTCTGGGCGTCCTTCCCGCCGACCGCGATCTGGAACTGGAGGCCCGCACCGGCGAGATCGACCGCTGCCGGCCGTTTCATCGGGAAATGCTGCGCATTGCCGGGCTGCTGGGAGAGTGAAGAAAATGACGAATCCTCAAAACCGCTCCGCCGACCCCGCCGCGCGGGAAATGCTGGTCCTCGCGGAAGAACTGGGCGCCAAGACCGTGTGGGACCGTCACGACGACCTGAAACCGCTCTGCGGGTTCGGCGAGCTCGGACTGTGTTGCGACGTCTGCTACATGGGGCCGTGCCGTATCGATCCGTTCGGCGAGCGGGCGCAGGTGGGCGCGTGTGGCGCCGATGCGCACCTGATCGTGGCCCGCAACCTGGCGCGCGCGGTTGCGTGCGGCGCGGCAGCGCACAGCGACCATGCGCGCGAAGTGGTCGAGGTCTTTCGCGGCGCGGCCGAGGCCGGCTCCTCTTCGGGATATGCCATTTCCAACCCCGAAAAGTTGATGGCGCTGGCGTCCGAATGGGGCGTCGAATCCGCCAACCGGAGCGGGCGCCATGTGGCGGCCGACCTGGCCGCTCGCATGGCTTCGCAATTCGGCTTGCAGGATGGTCCGCTGATTCCGCTCGCGCGCGCTCCCGAAGAGCAGCGCCGGCGATGGGAGAAGATGGGGATCGCACCGCGCGGCATCGATCGCGAAATCGTCGAGCTGCTGCATCGTACTCACCACGGCGTGGAATCGGACCCGGTAGCGCTGCTGCGTGCCGCCATGCGCGCCGCGCTGGCCGATGGCTGGGGCGGCTCCATGATCGCCACCGATGTGCAGGACACGCTCTTCGGCGGCCCGTTGGCTATCCGCTCGCGCGCCAACCTCGGCGTGCTCGAAGAGAAGCAGGTCAACATCCTGGTACACGGCCATGAGCCGGTGCTGAGCGAGATGCTGGTGGCGGCCAGCCGCGAGGGCGAGATGCTCGCGCTGGCGCGCCAGGCCGGCGCCGAAGGCATCAACATCGCGGGCATTTGCTGCTCGGCCAACGAAATCCTGATGCGGCAGGGCATGCCCGTTGCCGGCAACTATCTCCACCAGGAACTGGCGCTGCTCACAGGCGCCGTGGACCTGATGGTGGTGGATGTGCAGTGCGTGATGCCTTCGCTTCCCCAGGTGGCCGCCTGCCATCACACCCGGCTGGTCACCACTTCGTCGAAGGCCCACATACCGGGCGCGGAGCATATCGAGTTCGATTCGCACCACGCCAAACGGACCGCCAGGGAAATTCTCGCTCGCGCCGTGGAGGCGTTCCAACACCGCGATCCGGCCCGGGTACACATCCCTCGCCACAGTATGGATCTGGTGGCCGGCTTCACCAACGAGAATCTGCCGCACTACCTCGGCGGGCGGTTCCGCGCCGGATACCGGCCGCTGATCGACGCCATCGCCGCCGGCCGCATCCGCGGCGTGGTGGCCGTGGTGGGCTGCAACACGGCGCGCATCTGCCAGGACAGCCTGCATCTCGCCCTGGTGCGGCGCCTTTTGTCGCAAGACGTACTGGTGGTGCAGACCGGGTGCAGCGCCATCGCCAGCGCCAAGGCCGGCTTGCTGCGGCCGGAAGCAGCCATGGAATACGCCGGCCCGGGGCTGCAGGAAGTGTGCGCGGCGGTGGGCGTGCCGCCGGTTCTGCACGTCGGCAGTTGCGTGGATAACTCGCGCATCCTTTTGATCTGTTCGGCGCTGGTGGCCGAAGGCGGCATCGGCGCCGATCTTTCGGAGTTGCCGATTGCCGCAGCCGCGCCCGAAGCCATGAGCGAAAAGGCCGTCACCATAGGGCTCTATGCGGTGGCGTCGGGAGTCTTCACCGCGTTCACGCCGGTCCCGCGCGTGGCTGGAAGCCGGGTGGTGCGCCAATACCTGGAGCACGACGTCGAACGGGAAACCGGCGGGCGGTTCCTCTTCACCAACGATATTGAAGAGGCCGCGCAGGGGATTCTGGCGCACCTCGATGGCAAGCGCAAGGCGCTGAACCTGGCGCCCATGATGTACCAGGACGGCGTGCGCTCGAATGCGTCGGGCTCATTCCGCGCTCTCTCCACTTTCGTCCCGCCGGCTGGCCTCGCTTCGCTCGGCTGCGGCAAGGCCCAGGAACGCAGTCAGTTGCGGCCTCCGGAGGAATGATGCGCCCCGTTTTGGTTTTCAATCGCGATCATTGCCTGGCCTGCCGCAGTTGCGAGCTGGCCTGCTCAGTGGCGCATTCCGAAAGTGATGCGCTAGAAGCCGCCATCGCCGAGGAGTTTCCGCCCACGCGGCGCGTGGTTCTGGCTGCCGCTGCCGACGGCCTCGAAGCGCTGCGTTGCGAACAGTGCCTGGAACCGCTGTGCGCTTTTGCCTGCAAGAGCGGCGCACTCCGCCGCGACCCGGCTACCGGCCGCGTGACGCTGGACGACGCCCGCTGCGTCGGCTGCTACATGTGCCTGATGGTGTGTCCCTTTGGCATCCGTCCCGATCCGGCGCGTCGCCGTGTGGTGCGTTGCGACGTTTGCCAGGACCGCGCGATACCGGCTTGCGTGGAAGCTTGCCCCACCGGCGCATTGAGCGCGCACACGCCGCCCGACGAGCGCATGCGCAGTGACTTCGAAGGGCAAGTGGTAGTGGTGGGATCGTCCGCCGCCGGAACCGCCGCCTGCGAGGCCGCGCGCGAGCGCGCGCCGGCGTGCTCCATTACGATGGTCACCGCCGACTCGTCGCTGTACTCGCGGCCGTTGCTCTCCTACGCTCTGGCGGGCCGCCTCCAGCCGGAGCAGACCGATTGGCGCGCCAGAGATTACCTGGAACACGAGCTAGGCGTTCATGTCCTCGGCGGGCGCAAGGCGTCGCGGCTCGAACCCGACGTGGGAGCGCTGATGCTCGATAACGGCGACGAACTCGGATTCGAACGCCTCATTCTCGCGACCGGCGCGCGGGCGGCGGGGCTTTCCATCCCCGGCGCGAATCTCGCGGGCGTGTTCGCGCTGCGCGATGCCGAAGACCTGGCAGCGATTTCGGATTGGTGCGGCAAGATGTCTCCGACGCCGCACGCGGTAGTGCTGGGCGGCGGCAACGTGGGCCTGCAAGCGTGCGAGGCGTTCCTCGAGCGCGGACTGCGCGTGACGGTGGTGGTGGCGTCTGTGCATTTGCTTTCGCAGATGGTGGATGCGGAAGCCGGCCGCCGCCTGGCGGACCTGTTCCGCGCGCACGGCGTGGAGGTCCGCACTGGCCGCGATGCCGTCGAAGTGGTGGGCGGCACGCGCGTGGAAGCCGTGCGGCTCGATAACGGCGAACTGCTGCCGGCGGACCTGGTGCTGGTGGCCAAGGGCATCGTGCCCAACGTGGAATGGCTGCGGGGAACGGGCATACGGATCGGCCGCGGGATCTCGGTGGATCTCTGCGGGCGCACCAGCTTGCCGGGAATCTTCGCCGCCGGAGATTGCGCGGAGGCGCCCGACCCGCTGACGGGCCGCCTGTCGCTCAGCGGCATCTGGCCGGTGGCGTACGAAATGGGCCGCGCGGCCGGAAGTACCGCGGTGGGCATCGAGCGGGCATCGGCCGGCGCGCTGCGCATGAATGCTTCGCGGTTCTTCGGCGAATCGATCATCTCGGTGGGCGAGGTCCGGCCCGAACGGCTGCAAGGCGCGCGAACCGAAATCCCCGTCAACCGCAACGGCGCGTACCGCAAGTTGGTGTACCAGAACGGACGCCTGGCCGGAGCGCTGCTTTACGGCGACATCACCGGCGCCGGCAGCTACTATCGCGAATATCGTAAGTGAGTGAACTGATGTCGAGGATTATTGCATCGCGGGAGTTGGCAGGCGAAATCGCCTGCCCCACATCGAGGGAGTGAACTGATGTCCAGAATCATTGCATCGGCGGCTATTCGCGGCGGCCACGCTTGCGTGCGGCGGGCGGAGACGATGCTGGCCGAAGCCCTCGGCCGCCACAACCGCAATACCGCCATCGGGTTTCCATCCACCGCTTATGCTCTGCCCATCATCCTCGCGCTGACGGGAAAGCGAGTGGAGAAACTCGGCGACCTGGAAGAAGCCGTCGGCGCCGCCCGCTCGTGGCTTCCCGCCGAACCCACCGAAAAGCTTTGGCTTCCCTATCTGGGCGGCGCTCTCGATGCGGGCGCGGCCACGCTGGTGGCGCAGGAGGCCATTGAGGCGCTCAAGCCGTTGCACGGCATCCCACTCGAATTCGATTACTGGCTGGGTCCCACCACCGATGGCATCTTGCGCGAGCAAGGCATCAAGCTGGTGGATGGCCGCATGCCCGGATTCGCGGCCTGCGTGGGCGCGCTGCCCGATGACGAGACTGCCGAGCAACTGGCGCGCGACCTGCAAGAGCGCAACCTGCTGGTCTTCATGGGCGCCAATTGCGCGGGCGAAACCATGGCCGCGCAGCTCAACCGGCGCGGCGTGCAAATGAACTGGGAGACGTTCCTGGTTCCTTACGGGCCGGATACGTCGTCCATCGTGCACGCCCTCGGCTTCGCTTGCCGCGCCGCGTTCACCTTCGGCGGCCTCAAGCCGGGCGGCCTCGAGGAAACCCGCGAGATCCTGCTCTACAACCAGCGCCGCGTGTTCGCCTTCGTGCTGGCGCTGGGTGAAGTGGACGATGAGAAATACGCCACCGCCGCCGGGGCCATCAATTTCGGCTTCCCGGTGATCGCCGATACCGATATCCCGGAGATTCTGCCCAGCGGCATCTGCACTTACGAACACGTCGTCTCGAACGTGGCTCACCGCGACATGCCCGCGCGCGCGGTGGAAGTGCGCGGCGTCAAGATCCACACCGTGGAGATCCCCATTCCGGTGCGGCACGGCCCCGCGTTCGAAGGCGAGCGCGTGCGCAGGGAAGAAGTCGCTATCGAGTTCGGCGGCAAGTATACGCGCTGTTTCGAGTACCTCGCCAGCCGCCCCATGGACCAGGTGCAGGACGGGCTGATTCGCGTGGTTGGGCCGGAGATCGGCGACGTGCCGGAGGGCGCGCGCCTGCCGCTGGCGATCTTCGTGGAAGTGGCCGGCCGCAAGATGCAGCCCGAGTTCGAATCCATTCTCGAGCGGCACATCCATTCCTTCCTATCTGAACCGATGGGCGTGATGCACCTGGGTCAGCGCGACACGGTCTGGCTGCGCATTTCCAAAAAGGCGCGCGACGCCGGGTTCCGCATCGAGCACCTGGGGACGGTGTTGCTGCACAAGCTGAGGAACGATTTCCCGGCCATCGTGGACAAAGTGCAAGTCACCCTGTTCACCGAATCAGCCGGCGTGGAGGAACTTTATCCCACCGCCGCTGCCGCTTACCAGTCGCGAGACGAACGCATGGGCGCGCTGACGGATGAGCGCGTGGAGATCTTCTATTCCTGCGCACTGTGCCAGAGCTATGCCCCCAACCACGTCTGCATCATCACTCCCGAGCGGTTGGGCCTGTGCGGCGCGTACAACTGGCTGGATGGCAAGGCCGCTTACGAAATCAACCCGCACGGCGGCAATCTGCCGGTGCGCAAGGGCGATTCGGTGGACCCCGTGCTCGGCCAGTGGAAGGGCATCAACGACTTCATTCGCAACGCCTCCAACGGCGCCTTCGAGCGGTTCTCGGCCTATTCGATGATCACCGACCCGATGACCTCGTGCGGCTGCTTCGAGTGCATCGCGTGCATTCTGCCGGGTACCGGCGGCATCATGATCGTGGATCGCGAATACGCGGGCGAGACGCCCGTCGGCATGACGTTTTCCTCGCTGGCGGAGATGACCGGAGGCGGGCAGCAAACGCCGGGATTCATCGGCATCGGCACCATCTACGCACTCTCGCGCAAATTCATCAGCGCCGATGGCGGCTTGGCGCGCCTGGTGTGGACCACGACGCGCATCAAGCAAAAACTGGGAGACAGGCTGCGGCAGCGCTGCGAGGAACTGGGCAAGCCCGGCTTCTATGAGAAGATCGCCGACGAAACCGTCTGCACGGAGCTGGAGCCGCTGATCGAATACCTGGCGACGGTGGAGCACCCCGCGCTGGAGATGGGCGAGATGGTCTGATGCCGACAGATAAATTGGAGCGCGCACCACGTCTTTCGGCGATGAGCCTTGAGGAACCCCAAGCATGAGTCTGGACCTGAAACCGAAGAAATGGGCGGGCGCGCTCCGCGAGGTGACGTTGGGAGCGGGCAGCCGCCGGCCGGTCGCCGTGGGCGGCGGCAACGGTCTGCCGCTCCATACCTTCGAAGCCGCGTTTCCGCATCGGCCCGCGCTGGCGTTGGAGATCACCGACGTGGACCCGGTGCGTTGGGTGGAAAGCGTCCGCCAGCCGTGGGAAGGCGTCCTGGGCCGGCCCGCGGAGGCTGCCCGGCGGGCTGTCGCGGATTTCGGCGCCGATCTTCTGCTGGTCCACCTGATGGGCACTCACACGGACCGCGGCAACCGCTCCCCGGAGCAGGCCGCCGCCGATGTCGGCGCGGTGCTGGAAGCGGTGAACGTGCCCCTGATCGTGAAGGGGCCGGGCGCCGGCCAGAAGCAGAACACGGTGCTGGCACGCGTGGCAGAAGACTGCCGGGGAGAAGGGCTCGCGCTGCATTCGGCAACCAACGAAGATTACAAAACGCTGGCCGCGGTCGCGGTGGCTTACGGCCACGCGCTGGTGGGGGAGAGCCCGATTGACGTGAACATGGCCAAGCAGCTTAATATTCTGCTGGCGGATAGCAATGTGGATCTGAATCGCGTGCTGATCGATCCGCTCACCGGCGGCCTGGGCTATGGATTGGAGTACAGCTACTCCGTGATGGAGAGAATCCGGCTGGCGGCTTTGGGTGGCGATGCGATGCTGAATTGCCCCATCGTCTGCCTGGTGGGAGAAGAGGCGTGGAAGGCCAAGGAAGCCAAGGTTCCTGCCGATAAAGAGCCGCTTTGGGGAAGCCAGCGGGAGCGCGGCATCCACTGGGAGGTGGCTACCGCCATGACTCTGATCGAGGCCGGCGCCGAGGTGGTGGTGCTGCGCCATCCCGAGACGCTCGACAGAATCCGCAAGCAACTGGATTCGTGGTTCGGCTCCGAACCGAGCCACGACCGTGAGGGAGTGGTGCAGAATTCATTTCGAGCCACGGATGAACACCGATGAACACAGATAAGACCTTGGTTTTAGATCCGTGTTCATCAGTGTTTATCTGTGGCTATGGTTTCACGGCGTCTGAGGGAGTGGTTCACCAGGAAGGTACAACATCGCAGCATCGCGAAACCAGCGGAGGCGCACCATGCCGTTGACCGGTTTGCAGATTTTCAAACTCCTTCCCAATACCAACTGCAAAAAGTGCGGGTATCCTACCTGCCTGACCTTCGCCATGAAGCTGGCCGCGGGAAAGGAAGCGCTGGAGAAGTGCCCGGATGCCTCGCCGGAGGCCAAAGCGGCGCTAGGTGCTGCCTCGGCGCCGCCCATTCGTGGCGTCACCGTCGGCCGCGGCGATCGAGCCATCACAGTCGGGGAAGAGACGGTTTTCTTCCGCCACGAAAAGACCTTCGTGCGGCATCCCGGACTGTTCCAGATTTTCGATCCCGCCGGACTCACGGCGGCCGAACGCGACGCCAAGCTGGACCACTGGCGCGCGATCCGCATCGAACGCGCCGGAGAGACGTTTCAGGTGGATGGCATCGCCGTTGTGGAAACCGCGGAGAGCGTAGCCGCCGCCGTCGCTGCCTCTGACCGCGGGTTTCCGGTTGCCATTCTCGCGGCGACGCTGCCCGGCGCGACCGCCATCGCGGAGAGAATCAAAGAGCACCGCCCCCTGCTGGTTCCACCCGCTGGCGCGAACCTGGAGGGATACGCCGCTTTGGCTGCGCGTCTCGGCATACCGCTGGTGGTGGGAGCGCCGGACCTGGCCTCGCTGGCCGACGCGGCCCGCGACGCCGCGCGCGCTGGCGTCACCGATATTCTGCTCGAACCACCCGGCGCCGATCCGCGCTTGCTGCATCACAGCCTCAGCGCCATCCGCCGTGGCGCGCTCGACCGCATCCATCCAGGCCTGGGCCACCCGGTCTTCCTGTGCGTGGGCGCCGGTGAGATCGAAAAAGCCGTGCTGGGCATCACCAAGTTCGCGTCGCTCGTGGCTCTGGCCGATTGCGGCGGGGAGACCTGGCTGCCCCTCTGGACCCTGCGGCAGAACATTTACACCGACCCGCAAAAGCCGCTGCAAATGGACCCCGGCCTGTATGCCATCGGCGAGCCGAACGACCGGTCGCCGCTGCTGGTCACCTCCAATTTTTCGCTGACCTATTTCATTGTCTCGACGGAAGCGGAAGCTTCCGGCGTGGCGTGTCATCTGGCCGTGGTGGATGCCGAAGGACTGAGCGTGCTGACCGCCTGGTCCGCCGGCAAATTTTCGGGCGACCGCGTGGCCAAAGCCCTCCGCGAGATGAAAGCAGCCGAACGCGTGAGCCACCACACCGTGATCATTCCCGGATATGTCCCGGTAATTTCCGGCGAACTGGAGGATGCCCTGGGTGACGGCTGGCATGTGCTGGTGGGCCCGCAAGAGGCGTCCGACATCGCGCCCTTCTTCCGCGATGTCTGGGGACCGCTGGCCCGCGACTTGGGAACGCATCCGTAACACCGGTTGATCGCCGATGCCTTCGCACCCAGTCCGGTTCTCACCCTCCGGCCGCTCCACCAGCGTCGCGGAGGGATCGAGCATCCTGCGCGCCGCCGAGTTGGCCGGCGAACCGGTGCGCGCGGAATGCGGAGGACGAGGCGCGTGCGGGCGCTGCCTGGTACGCATTCTCGAAGGGCAGGTCCCCGAGTACCGCGTTCTGCGGCGCGAATCCGGCTTCCCGCAAGTGCTGGCGTGCCTCACGCCCGTGCATGGACCGCTGACCGTCGAGCCGCTGGTGGAAGCGCAACTACCCAAGCTGGTCTCGAGCGACCGGTACATCGGTACGGATGCTCTTTCGGCGTGGGCTCCCTGGCCGCTCGAGCTGGCGCCGCTGGTGGAATGCCGCGAGCCGGAGGATCTGGGCGTGGCTCTCGATATCGGCACCACCACATTGCGGCTGCTGCTGATCCGTCTGTCCGATGGCGTGATCGTGGGCGAGGCCGGGGCTTACAATCCGCAGATCTCGAAAGGCGCCGACGTGATCTCCCGCATCGTCGCGGCGGAGAAGGGCGGGCTGGGCGAACTGGCATCCTCGATTCGCCTGGCTGTGGTTTCGATGATCGGCGAAGCGGCGGCTGGAGGCCTTGATCCAGGGCGCATCCGCGGCTACGTGGTGGCGGGCAACGTCACCATGATCCACCTGCTGTTGGGCGAGGATCCCTCGGGGATTCGCCGCGTACCATCGCAGCCGCGCGCCTTGGCCTTTCGCCCGGTGGACGCGGCGAACCTGGGATGGCCCGGCCGCGGTGCGCCGGTCGACAGCGTTCCAGGCGCGGGCGGATGGGTCGGCGGCGACATACTGGCCGGGGCGGTGCGCGCCGGCTTCTCACGCGCGACTGAGACGGCCCTCTACGTGGACCTGGGGACGAACGGCGAGATCGTCTTCGGCAATGCCGATTTCGCGCTGGCGTGCGCGTGCAGTGCGGGCCCGGCGTTTGAAGGCGGCGGGATACGCTGCGGCATGCGCGCGGACCGTGGCGCGGTGGACGGCGCCGCCATCGATGGGGAAAGTGGCGCGATGGAGCTTTCCGTGATTGGCGGTGGACGCGTCCGCGGCCTGTGCGGGTCGGGGTTGATCGCGCTGGCCGACGCCCTGTTCCGCGCCGGCTGGATTGACCGCGGCGGCAGGCTAACCGCGCGCGTGCCCGGGGAACGCCGCATGGAAGGCAAGTGGGGCGGTGCGATTGCACTCTCCGCCGACCAGCGCGTGGCGCTCTGGGAGCGGGACCTGGCGAGTCTCATTCGCGCCAAAGCGGCAATCTTCGCGGGCATACGCTCGCTGGTCGATTCGCTCGGCCCGGGCGGCCCCTCCATAGAGAGAGCGTATGTCTCGGGCAACTTCGGCCGCTATCTCAACCTGCCGGCCGCGGTGGGAATCGGGCTGCTGCCGGACATCCCGCTCGGACGCTACGGTTACATCGATAACGGATCGCTCGAAGGCGCCGCGCTGAGCCTGCTCTCGCGCGAGTTCCGCGATGAAATCGCCACCTATCTTACGCGCGTGACCTACGTGGACCTCGCCGATCTCGCCGGCTACATGGACGAGTTTGTGGGCGCCTCATTTCTTCCCCATACGAGCCCCGATTTGCTGCGCATGGGGTGAGCGCCGGATCGGTACAGCCCGGTGGGAACGATCGTGCCCACGGGCAGGTGTTAAGTTACTGAAAGCAATAAGAACCGGCGGCCATCCGTGGGCACGATCGTTCCCACGGAGCCAGTGAACCGGGCGAAAAACGAAGCGGGGCACCCAAGCAAACCGGGTACTGGCACGAAGTTTCGCAAGAGCAGCGAGATTCGTGCCAGTCCCGCTTTGCTTCCCAATCTCACTGTGGCACAGGAAGGCGGGCGGCGCGGCATCCGGAGTACGCAGAAGATGGTGTAAGGCCTATGGGGACAGCGGATTGGGAAATTTGCCGGAGTGGTGATTGAAGGCGCGAGCTTTGCGCGAAGGCGATGTCCGGATTGATCCTCTGCCCGGGAGGAGCGTTTGACCATCTGGGCCGACAGAACTTCAGGGCATTCTCAAGTCCCTCTTGGGAAATCGCTTTTGCGGTATTCTGGAAGTCCTTGAACCTTTCGGAGGAGAGTCTGGGATGATGGCGAAACGCCGTACTCTGACGTGGGTGGTTGCCACTGCGGTGGTCGTTCTGGCTGTCGGCATCGCGATCTATCGCTACGCCTCCAAGGGATCTGCTTTGAAGCCACTCGTGTGGGGTGGCCCCACGAATATCTCGATGCTGCCGATCATCGCGCAGCAGAAAGGCTTCTTCCAGGCGGAAGGTCTGGACGTCCGGCCCAATTATCTGCAAACGGGCAAAGTGGCGATGGATGCGGTGGTTAGTGGCGACCTGAATTTCGGCGTCATCGTGGAGACCAACGTCGCCTTTGTGAAGTTCCAGGAGGGGGCCGACGTCAAGGTGATCGCCAGCGTCATGCGGAAGCACGATGACGCGATCATGGCGCGGCGGGACAAGGGCATCCGAACGCCAAAGGATCTGGAGGGCAAGACCCTGGCTCTGGTTCCCGGCACGACTTCTCACCGGTTCGCGGACCTTTTCGTCGATTTCTACAAGCTGGACCGAAAGAAGATCCAGTTTCTCAGCCTGACGGCACCCAGCATTCAGGCCTCGGTGCTGAATGGGAGCATCCCCGCGGGATCGGTCTGGCAGCCATACCGCTACAACGTCGAGCAGGCGCTCGACGGCAAGCTGGTGCAGTTCAACGATCCGCGGATTTACACCGCGTATGGATTGCTGGCGGTGCGGGGCGATTTTGCCAAGGCCGAGCCGGCTCGAATCCGGTCGTTTCTGAAGGCCCTGATCCGCGCTGAGGCGTTCGTCAAGGACCACCGTGAGGAGGCCATTGCGATTCTGGCCAAGGAGATGCAAATGGATCCGTCGGTTCTCACCGCCATCTGGGGCGAATATGAGCTGAACGTGCAGGCGGACGAGGGGCTGTTGAACGTTTTCGCCAGCACCGGCCAGTGGGCGAAGGCGACACAGAAAGGCCTCGACAACAAGCCGGTGCCTGCTTATACCGACGTTTTGGATCTCAGCTTTCTGCGACAGGCGGATGCCGCCAGAACCACTCCCACGGCAAAGTGATCTTCCGTGCCAATGCCAACTCCAGAGATCAGGACAAAGGATGCTCCGCCCGCGGGACGTAGCGCCGGTGTGCGGATCGGGGTGTGGGGCTTCGCTCTCCCCCTGCTGTGTCTGGCGTTGTGGTATCTGGTCACAGGCTTGAAGTTGGTTCCCCCTCTATTGGTTCCATCCCCGACCGCTACGTTCAGGCGATTGGTGGGGCTGTTTCTCCACGAGCACTTGACTTCCGACATCGGCGCCACCGCCTGGCGATGGGGCTGCGGCTACATTCTGGGATGCCTGATCGGCGTTCCGTTTGGGCTGTTTATCGGGAATTCCCGCAAGGTCTATGCGGCCAGCTACCCTACGCTCGACTTCTTCCGCTCGCTTCCGGTGACGGCGCTCTTTCCGCTTTTCCTGCTGCTCTTCGGCATCGGAGACAGCGCCAAGATCGCGATGGCGTTTTCGGCCGCGCTCTTTGTCGTCATTCTGAACTGCGCCTACGGCGCGCTGCAGGCCAAAGAGACGCGGCTGCGGGCAGCGCGGGTGTTCGGGGCGTCCGAATGGCAAGTCTTCCGTTGGGTGGTCTTTTTCGAAGCTTTGCCCCAGACGCTGTCAGGCATGCGGACCTCGCTGTCGCTCTGCCTGGTGGTGGTCATCGTCAGCGAGATGTTTATCGGCACGCAATTGGGGCTCGGCCAGCGGGTATTCGATGCCTATACCGTGAACGACACGGAGAAGTTGTATGCCGTTCTCGTATTAATTGGGTTGCTGGGCTACTTAATCAACCGCGGCTTCGTGTGGGCAGAGACGCGAATCGTGTTCTGGACGGGAAAGTGAGCGATCGTCCCCTATACATCGAGATCGAGCACGCCTCGAAGGCGTTTGGCGAGGGTCAGAAGCGCAACGTGGTCCTGCGCGACTTCTCGCTGGACGTCCGCAAAGGCGAGTTTTTGACGTTCTTCGGGCCGAACGGCTGCGGCAAGACCACTCTGCTGAACGTCATCGTCGGCGTGGAAAGCCTGGACGAGGGGAGCGTCAAGATGAATGGCGGCACATCCCGCCCGCGCGTCGGCTACGTGTTTCAGGACTACCGCGGATACCTGATGCCGTGGCTTACGGTCGCCGAGAACATCGCCTTCCCGCTGCGGATCCGCGGCGTTTCGAAGCCCGAGCGGATGAGCAAGGTGGAAGCGGTGGTGGCCCGTTTCCAGTTCCGGATTGATCTGGGCGCTTACACCTATGCGCTGTCGGGCGGGCAGGCGCAACTGACGTCCATTCTGCGCGCGTTGATCCTCGACCCCGACATTCTTATCATGGACGAGCCGTTCTCCGCCCTCGACTATCAGACCAACCTTAGCCTGTATGAGAAGGTGCTGCAGATCTGGGAAGCGACCGGGGTTACCATTTTGCTGGTCTCGCACGATATCGACGAAGCGATCTACCTGGGCGAGCGGACGGTATTCCTGACCAAGCGCCCGGCCAGCGTCGCCGCGGTGCTGGAGAGCAAACTGCCGGCCCAGAAGGAACTGACTCAAATGGGCAGCGAGGCATTCGCCTCGATGAAGAAACAAGCGTTGGAAATCTTCCGCCGCGAGGCGCTGGAGAAATCCGCATGAGCGAGGCACCGACCCATGACTGAAGACAAAGCGACACTGACCGTCCCATTTTCCTGTCATAGAGTCACGGTTTACTTCATCTACTCGTTTGTGCCCGCCTTTAAGAACGGCAAAGCCGTCTACCCGCCCGACTTGCCCAAAGCAAGAGGGACAGAGCACATGGGCACTCCCAGCAGTCGCGAGAGCATCGTCCCACACTTGTCGCTAAGGGCAGATTCCGCCTGGTTTGAATCCTCCAAGCGCAGCGGGACCGTTGCCGGACGGGAGTTTTCCTTCGGTTCGCTGATTCGGATCTTTCCGAGTGGTGCAACCTGTTGCCTGACTCTCGACGTAACCGGCAAGCCCACGCAGAAACTCTCCACCGTTGACATCCTGAAGCTTCTGAACCTGACTTCGCAGAGGCCGGGGGCATCGACAGTGGCCCCGGAGCCAATGTACTTAGAAGGTGAAGGTTCTGGCCGTAAGAGCCTTTACGACCGCTTTGAGGAACTGGTCACTAATCTCTGCACAGAACACTCCCTCGACCGTTTGGACGTGAAGTACGACTTGATCGAGCCCGGCAGAGAAGGCCAAAGCCCTTGGCTAGTTACGGTGGCTGCAGTCGATGGTGAAATCGCAGAGGCATTCTGCGGTCACGGCGATGCCGCCGACGACCCGGCTCGCACCAAGATGATTAAGATTCGGAGGTACGAACCATCGATAGCTCCAATCCTGTTCCGTTCGGTCGCTGACCAACTCTTCCTGGAACCTGCGTACGTTGAGCCACCCACTCCGGTTGGCATCCCGGGACTTTTCAGCGTGAATCTGGACGCGCGACTCTTCGTTTGCATGTCTCGCCGTTCGATTCTGTGCGTATGTGAAAACTCCGATGTCGATCCGGCGTCGTATTTCGTGCCTGGGTTGCTTGACGTTTGTGAAATGGTGAGAGCTCGCTGGCACTCGCTGGTGACACTAAACAAGCTGATCGACCTTACCATACGACAGATGGTCGATCCGAAGAAGAAAAAACTCTTCAAGCAAAGCAAGGTGCTGTCGCTGCGTCAGATGCTTGCCACCGGCTTGGAAGACCCGACTGTATACATCATCGCGGGTGACGCCCTTTCGAAACTCTATCTGAAACTCCGGGAGATATTTCGCCTGGACGAACTGAAGAGTACATTGATTGAGAAGATGGACCTGATGGATCGTGTTTATCGCGACGCGCTTCAACTAAGCTGGCTGAGCGGTCAAGAACCCGAGGAATAAGCGAAACGGCACGCGCCATAGCGGGCTCGGCTCGCATAGAGGCGCGCGCGGAAGCAGGGAGAAAGGCGCTGTATCACTGTGACTTCGCGGGCTAGCCAAGCATTCATTCAGGACCGCAAGCGTTTTGTTGGGGTTTGCAACACGTGCGTTAAATTGCTAGGCGAGCAGCTAGTCGAATGCACTAAGGCACTTACCGACTTTTCGAAACCCGACCCCTACACCGAGCAAAAACTGAATCTCTGGCTGGACGAAAAGCTCCAACTCCGCAAGAGTCTGATGGACCTTTACCATCTGGAGCGAACGATGGTGAATCTGCTCGCTTCCTCCGCCGCAACACTATCCGGCACGACCGCCCGCTCGACCCTTGAGGCTTACAACAGTATCGTAGCGGGCATTGACGCCGAGGCGAAGGACGCAAAGCTGGGATTGTTGGATTATCTGACTTTTCCAGGATGGTCGCCTCCTCAGCACAAGGCTTATATCCGACGGTTGGTCCGCCATCACTGGCGCGTCCTGGACCGGCTGAAAGAGAACCGGGTTCCGGCAGCGCGGGCGCTGCTCGGGGAGTTCGTCGAGGGTCTTGGGAAAACGCTGACGAACCTGAGATGGCTCACAACCGTGTTTGTCTGTTACGCACATAAAGACATAGTCCCGAAGGGGGCTAGGGTTGACGACACATATTTTGAGGATCTTCGCGCTGCGACAGAAGCGGCTCTCGGTAAAGAGCACGTTTTCCTTTGGTGGGATCGGAAGCCGCCGCCGAAGAGGGCCGATGATGTGCCGGGACAGGACGATTTCTGGGAACAGGGCATCCAGACGGGCCTCCGTTGGGAAGAAGAGATCAAGTTTGCGCTTCGGCACTGTGACCTGGCGCTGGCGCTGATGAGCCCGCGCTTCCATGCGTCGGATTTCATACAAAAGAAGGAGCTGTTCACCATCCTGCGCAGAAGAACGCGGGACGGCCAGTGTCTGCTGCCCATCAGGCTGGAAAAGTGCGATTCTGAAGAGAAGATTGAGATCGCGATGACGCAGTGGTTCCCTCCCGACGAATACATACGGCAGCTGTACGCTAGTAAAGAGAAGGTGGTCAAGACGTATCGGAAAGATCTTGTCCGCAGAGTATTAAACGCCATGGAAATGCTCTCTGATCCCACGAAAATCGACGGATTTGTGAAGAGTTTTCGTAAGAGGGGTACGGATAAGAACTAGGATAGGGTAAGTTCAACGACATGGCCCCCACCGTCTTGATTTACGGAATCACTAACGAGCCGGGAACCTACCCGGCCAACGAGGGCACCCGGATCCAATCGATCCGCAAAGCCCTGGAGCACTGGCACAATGAGCCTACAAGCACTCTGTTTCGTGGACATGCCGTTTGAGAAGAAGCAAGACCCTTCCACCGGCGTCGAGATCGATTTTGACCAGGTTTACAACGACGCCATCAAACCGGCGATCCTAGCGGCGGGACTCGATGCAATACGGGGCGATGAGGAGCGGACGGGCGGAATCATTCATGCTCCGATGTTCGCCCGGTTGCTGCTTTCCGAGTACGTAGTCGCCGACCTCACACTGGCCAACCCGAACGTGTTTTACGAGCTTGGCATCCGCCACGCGGCAAGGCCGTTCACGACGGTTCCCATCTTCGCCAATATTCACCCGCTTCCGTTCGACGTGGCCATGGTGCGCGCCATCGGCTACACGCTCGAAAACGGAAAGCTAACCGCGGAAGCGGCCTCCGCGCTCAAGGCGGCCATTACCGCCCGCCTGCTGGCGGTCATGGAGGGACCAGCGGTCAAGGACAGTCCGCTGTTTCAATTGATCCCCGATTTCCCCGGCATCGATCTGCCCCACGAGGTCACGGAAGCGTTTCAGGACCGCGTGAAGCACGAAGACGAGTTCCGCCTGAAGCTGGCGGAAGCGCGCGGCGGACCCACGGACGCGCAACGGGCGGCCGCGCTGCTTCAGGTGCAGGAGAGCCTGGGCAACCTGAAGGCGGCCCAACCGGGCGTGCTCGTCGACCTCATGCTTTCCTATCGCGATGTGAGCGCTTGGGATCTCATGGTCCGACTCTGCGACGCTTTCCCCGACTACCTCAAGGACTACGTGGTCGTCAGACAGCAGTGGGCGCTGGCGCTCAATCGCCGGAAGCTGCCGGGCGACCGCGACAGAGCTATCTCGATCCTGGACAAACTGCTGAAGGAACGCGGCCCGGACCCGGAGACGTTGGGAATTCTGGGGAGGGTTCACAAGGACCGATACAAGGAGCTGAAAGCGGCCAAGAACCTGATGGCAACTGCCGCGCTGGACGATGCCATCGGCGCTTACAAAAAGGGTTTCGAATCGGACCCCAGAGACTACTATCCCGGGGTGAACGCGATCAGCCTGATGATCGAAAAGGGGGATCTGAAGCAGGCCGAGCAGATGTTACCCCTGGTCAACTTTGCCGTCGCACGCCGCGGCGGCGCCGCATCCAGCGACTACTGGGATCTCGCAACCGTGCTGGAGCTCGCCGCAATCGGGAGCGATTGGAAGAGCGCGAACGCCGTGTTGCCCAGGACGCTGGCCGCGGCAAAGTTTGCGTGGCACGTGCAAACGACGATCGCCAACCTCGAGATGCTGCAACAGGCGCGCGAGGGGAGCGGCACACAAGTTCCTCAACTGGTCGAAATCATCGGTTATCTGAAGCAGAGGGCAGTCGAGTTGGGCGAAGCCAAGCCGTGAGAAGCCAAGCCGTGAGAAGCTAGGCAGGCCCCTGAAACACGATGTTCCCGTTCATCCACGTCTGGATGACACGGATGGAATCGATCCGGTCGGCGGCGACTTCGAGCGGATTCTCCGAAAGTACGATCAGATCCGCCACCATTGCGGCTTGCAACGCGCCTTTGAGATCTTCGTGCCGGCTGGCGTAGGCGGAACCGATCGTGTAAGCCGCCAAGCCTTCTTGGACACTCAATCGCTCCTGCGGATTCTCGTGGAGAACGGTGGCCTGAATTCCGGATAGAGGATTGAGTGGGAACTCCGGCCGGCCATCGGGTCCGGGATAGTCGGAACCGAAGCACAGACGAGCGCCGTTGGCCTTGAGTGTCCGAAAAGCGAAGGCCCAACGCGTCCGCTCCTCACCCACTATGTTCTTCAGCCACGGGATGGCCATGGCGTGATAGGGATTGACTTCCGCAATGATGTTCGACGCGCCAAACCTCGAGAAATCGACTGGTGAAACGAGAGACGCGTGGATGACTCGAAGCCTATGGCCTGCCAGTTTGTGCCGGGCGATCAGGTTCTCGTAGTGCCCCAACACGAACCGAGTCGCGGCGTCTCCGATGGCATGAGTGCTCACGTCGGCACCGACCGAGACAGCACCGTCCAGCATTCTGTCGAAGACCGCGGTGTCCGCCGCCGCTTTGGTTAGCGAACCGCGGCCAGAGGCAGAGCCGCTGTAAGGCTCCAGCAAGAACGCAGTACGTTTCCGCAGCATCCCATCGGCATAGGCCTTCAGCCCGATGACCTCGACCATTCCGCCAGTCTGCGCGGCCAGTGCGCGGTAGCGTGGAAACTCGCTCCATGTTTGCAACGGCAAACGGACTTCCAGCCGCACGGTCAAGGCCCCTTCGCCGGCCAGCCGGACGTACTCCGGCAAGTCAGCCACCTCGGTAATGGTCTGTGCGGTTGTGATCCCGCACTGGCGCAGAAGGGGAAGCATGGAGGGAGTGAAATGGATGTGGGCGTCATTGAAGCCCGGCATGACGAACCGGCCGTTCAGTTCGATCATCTGGGTATGGGGCCCGGCGAGACTGTCGACATCGGCATTGGAACCGATGACTGATATGCGATTGCCGGAGACAGCCAAAGCTTCGGCCCATGGACGAGACGGATCCTGCGTGTAGATCCTTCCGCCACGCAGAATACGATCAGCGGGTGAGTGGTCAGCGTGGTCGTGCGGCATCTCAGTCAAACCTGGCTCAGTGAAACACGTACGGTTGAGGCCGGCGCCGCCGAAGGCGCTCCAGGGCGTAGTCACTCAGAATCACCGAACAAGAGGCCTCCAGAAACGCCATGGATTCGAACGCACGTTCGGTAGCGGATACGAATTCCGCCTCGCTCCATGCGAGTGCCCGCGCCTTGAGCCGGGCATAGCGGAAGTAGGAATTCCAGAGTGAGCTTTTCCGCCGGTAGACGGCGCCGATCCGCGGCAAAACCTGCTGCGCGTCCTCACCTGTCTGCGTGGAGACATAATCCAGAATCGGCAAGCTTCCCTTGACAACTTCCACCACGCACTGCACGGCGAACGCGCTCAGGAACTCGCGCGATGCTGCCAATGGAAGCGAAATGAGTTGGAACGAATCGAAGTCGCGTAGAAGGAAACGATGCTTCCCGCTGGGTAGGAACTGGACGACATCGTTGCCGACGTTGTTGTTTAGAAGGCCGCGAAATGCGCCGCGAAAATGCAACTCGGCAAGCCACCGTCCCTTCTGGTCCGCGTGCCACACCGTGTTCAGGCCCTCCATTACGACCTCCGAACCAGTGAAGACTGCGCTGTCCGCCGACGGCGACACAAGCTCCGACACGGGCAACGGTTTGGTGCCGAGAAACTTCTCCGCCCGCGTTCCACCTGCCAGTTTCAACACCAAACAGAAACGGTTTGCGGCGGGTCCGCTGGAATAACCGAATACACACATCGGAGTGGTGGCGCACGGAATGCCATAAGTCTTGCAGAAGCAGTGACCCAGCAACTCGCGACTGACAGCCTCTGCCGTCATGACTCCGAACGGGACGCGCGTCGAGATAATCCTGTCGCCTCCGAACTCCACGTGCTCGAAAGGGAAGTCTGCGGCCTCAGGCGCCGGGCGGCATCCCTTGAACTGGATTTGTTCGGCATCCCATACGGCGGACCGTACGCCCGAGGGACGAGCTACGATCCGATCTGCGTTTTCGCCGGCAGAGCCGCTGGCGGCAATCCAAGGTGTGCGCAGCGTGGGAGGAATCTCCGCCTCGGTGCCAAAGAGACTCGCGTTTTGCTCCAGGAAGATTCGTTCCACGCCGGACAGGTTCGTCGAAAAGCGTGCGGCGAAGTCGAGGGGAGAAACAACGTATCCGTCCGCCGGAACCAGATCGATCATTTCTGTGTCTTCCGGCACAGGAGCCTACCGGCTCATGAAGACCGCCGCCACATCCTCGTCCAACGCCGGTTCCGCATCTGCCGAATCCGGCGACGATTGCTGCTGCGGCATGGAATCGCGCACCGGCGGAGTTACGTCGAGCAGGGCTGCCACGCTCGCGTGGCATCTGGCGATATCGACGATGTGACCTTCGATCACGAGGTAGTCAACACCCGACTTCAGACAAGTACGCAGCGCGTCCGCCGGCGAACAGACGATAGGTTCACTCTCGTTCAAAGATGTGTTCAGCACCAGCGGCACGCCGGTGATGCGCGCGAACTCTTCGATCACTTGATGGAACACCAGGTTGTTCTCACGATCCACAGTCTGGAGGCGCGTGGTGCCATCCACGTGAGTGACCGCGGGAATCAAGCCCAGCTTCTCCGGGCGTACAGGATAGGCGAGGACCATGAAGCGATCGGCGATGGTCCGCCGTTCCATGGCAAACCATTCGCAGGCACGCTCCGCCAGCACGCTGGCGGCGAATGGACGGAACCACTCGCGCTGCTTCACTTTGTCATTCAGCAACCGCACCATATCGGCTCGCCTTGGATCGGCGAGGATACTGCGGTTGCCAAGCGCGCGCGGGCCAAACTCCATGCGGCCCTGGAATAGCGCCACCGTGCTGCCTTGCGCGATGAGACGGGCGACTTGTGCCGGCAGGTTGCTCGCTTTGGCCACCGCCTCCGGGTTAACTTGCGAAAGCAAGCACACTGCGTCCCGGGCGAAGGACGGTCCCAGGTAGGAGTGCACCATTGTCTCGACGCGTTCGCCGCCGAGCACCTGGTTCCACAAGTAATAGCACGCACCCAGCGCGGTGCCTGCGTCGTTCGCGGCAGGCTGGACGAACAGGTCTTCGAAGCCGCCTTCCTCCAGCAGCAACCGGTTGGCAACGCAGTTCAGCGCCACACCGCCCGCGAGGCACAGATTCTTACTGTCTGTCTCTGCCTTCAGCCGGCGCACGACAGCGAGAAGGGCCTCATTGGTCACTCGTTGGAGAGCGGCAGCGATGTCGCGGAAGCGGTCATCCAGTTCTTCCTCCCTGCCGCAGCGAGGGCCGAAGAGCCGTTCCAGCGACGCGCAACTCTCGACGCGAAACTGCAGTGTGCGGCCATCGACCTCGAAATTGCCGGAGTCGTCGCACTCCACAAAAGTCCGGAAGGCGGGATAGAAACGATCCGGGTCGCCGTAAGCGGCCAAGGCCATGACCTTCCATTGGCCGTAGTTCCCAAAGCCGAGGAACCGGGAGAGCTTTGTCCAAAGAAGACCCAGCGAATTCGGATACCCGAACTCAGCGAGTAAGTGGAGGCGATTGCCTTGCCCCCGGCCCAGCCAAGTGGTGGCCGCCTCGCCGATCCCATCCACGGAGAGAACAGCCGCATCCTCAAAAGGAGACACAAAGAACGCGCTGGCAGCGTGACAGAGGTGGTGCTCGATCCAGCGGAACCGATCTCGCACATCCTGCCCCAACAGCAGGCTCAGCCGTTGCGGCACTTGGCGGAGAAGCCGATAGAATCGCTCCTCACCTTCTATGGTCCCCGCACCTTCGGGAGTGGCTTCGGTGTCGACAGCTACGTTTCCGGCAAGTCGCAACTCGGGCGCAAAAGAGTAGCCGACCTCGGTGATAGCTCCTGATTCAATACCCGCTTCCGCGAGGCAATACCGGATGGATTGCTCCGGCAGCCAATGCGGGTTCTTCAAATCCGCCGGCTTTCCATGCCGCACCCGGCTAAACCGCTCTTCCTCGGCAGCCGCCACAAGCTTGCCGTTGTGGACCAAACACGCCGACGGTTCGTGGTAAGCGGAGTTGATGCCAAGTATCCAGGCGTCTTGCCGCGCAGTGTTTCGATCCATCGGCCTCTCCTAGCCTTCGATTCTACCGCCTTTGCCCCGCATGATGAGCGGGTGAGCGCGAATAGCCGGCCGGAGTAGACCACCGTTGGGAAGGGAGCCGCACAGAGATCGGCCCGGATCGCGCCCGCACGACCGCAGGCGCAGTTATGTATGGTAGATAACGAGCCAACCAATGTGCCAATGGTGGCCGCCGTGTGCCATGCTGGATGTTCTATGCGAGACCCGGAGATCATCGAAACCGAGCTGATGGAAATCAGCGCTATCGCTGAGGATACCGTCAAGTTCGAGCGCATCGTGGCCTGGTGCGCAACGCACCCCGACGAAGTTCCCTTTGCCCTGCATCAGCTCCTGGGCCGGGGTGCCAAGCGCCCGCCGGAAAGATCTGAGACCTAACCGCCAGAATTCTGCCGTCGCACAGCGCATCCATACACGACGGCCCCCTTCGGTTTCTGGCTCGGGCGGCGCTTCGGCGGCGGAAGCCTTCGTTGTGCTGGCGCCGAAGAATCGCAAAGCAGCCAACCGGCCACTACGCACGGGCTGACAGCGCAGGGCTGGCGAGATCAGGTCATAACGCCGTGAGGCAAAAGCCTTCACTTGTCCGGAACGGGGAGCACTCTGGGAATGTTCGAGCCCACGCCAGATGTATTCCCTGGGGTCGGTCGGCATAGCAGTCTAACTCTTGAGAAAGGGCAACGTTCGGCGTCTCGGTCAGACTAATAGTATCTCCCAACCGACCTCGATGCTCGCCTGAGCGGCGGGGAGGCCAAGATCAGGAGGCTAGTGTCGCTTCGGCCGATAAGGCGCGTTAACGCCGCCTATTCCGCAGAGAACCGCCAAGCCTGCACCTCCGTGGATTCGGGGCTCCTGAACACCCTTTTACCTTTTGGGGCAGGAGCCCATTCAGGTGGCTTCGGCTATCTCTTTAGTTCGATCACGATCACTTCCATCGGCTTGTCGCCGAGGTTTTCCGGCAGGTGCTTTCCCGCGGGCGCCCAAGTCACATCGCGGGCTTTGGTATTGATGTCCTGGGACGTGCCGTCCCGTAGTCTGAATTTGGCGTGGCTGTCCGTCATGAACACGGCGACCGAGGCCGGATGTTCGTGCATCACCGATTTCTCGTGTGGCCCGTACCTGGCTCGCAGTACGCGAACCCGGTCATTGTCGATCAACACCTTGTAATGTTTGGGATCGACTTTGACGGGGTCCATCTCCGTCGTCACCGCCGCGGCTGCGGGCGGCCGGTCCTTCAACTCCACCATGATGGACTCAGCCGTGTTGTCGGAAAGATTCTCGAACGCGTGCGTGACGGCTTTGAAAAAGTCAACGGCGCCCGCTTTGGTGTGTTCCTCACTGGTTTTCCCATCGGGAAACATGTACTTGGAATAGTCAGCCGTGAACGCCACCGACACGTAGGGCGGGTGCGAATGCATCGGCAGCTTGCTGTGCCCAGGCTCGCTGAAACGGAGCACACGAACTTGGTCATTTTCAATGAGTACTTTCACGCGCTCAGGCGCCAACTGGACGACATCCTGGGCGAAACCCGCGGCAGCAGACAGGGCCACGACGGTAAGTAGCATGCGCATTGTTTTTCTTGTCCTCTCTTTGTAACGGGCTCGTCAGGTCCCCTGTCAAGTCGTTTGACGAGGTAACCGAAACGGCCAATGGATGGGTCAATTGAACCGGGATTCCCCTTTGCCTCCCGGGCCGAGCCAACGATACCACGACTTACCTGCTTGTGAAGTCTATTCCCGCGCAAATGAACGTACCCGTACTTCAACAGGTAAAGCGTCCATATCGGTGCGCAAAAGTACCGATGGACCTTCGCCGTTGCGCAGAATGGCGACCACACCGGTGCCGCCGACCCCGGTTGTAACTCATAACCTAGCGCTCGCATGCGATCCGCGAGCAACGACAATCAGGAAATCGATTTCTACTTCCGCCTCCCCGGCCAAAGCTGGCAAAAGACCCGCGAATCGGCTGAAGTCAGCGGCATGCACCACAACGTCCTCGGCGGATTCCTCGACCTCCGCCCCGCCGTTTTCGCCGCCGGCTCCGGCAGCGCCGGCCTCCGCAACTTCCGCTACTGGCCTGAAGCGAAGGCGCCGGCACAACTAAGCCCGATGATCGGCGCACGCGCTCGCTCCGCCACTGTCAAGATCATGCCGCGTGAGACCAATGCACGAATGATTACAGCCCGCGAGTACACCGTAAGAAAAACAGTGTCCGAGAATAGCGAATAACGCTCGCGCGAGACGAGCGCCGTTCATGCCTGAACGAGGCCCATTCCAACGCGTGTTCTACTGAGTGCATCGATTGATTCGATAGCTCTGACGCCCGCTATTGGCCGGCCACATGGATATGGAAGTAGTTGCTTGTAGCTGCGGCCGACCCGACCGTCACATACAGGTAGCTACCCAGGTTGCTGGCGTGAAAACTGATTTGACTTACTCCGGCGATCTGGGATTGCGCGGGCCCGGCATAGGTGGTGCTGGGGCTGGGTAACGGCGGGAAGCACATTCCCGTCATCGGCTGCGGAGTGCAGGACTCCAGCGTGATTGGCAGCACGTCCACGGGCAGAGGCAGGCCAATCAGCGAGCCATCGGGCTGCGCGGGGCTGATGGGCCCGAGGCCGGTAGCGAAGACGGACACGATGGAATTGGGCTGCGCCGGGTTGGCGGCTGAGTTCGGCGTGCCGTCCTGATTGAGGGCCGCCGCGTAAGAGGAGTCTTGCATGAATACGGCCGGAGTTACCTGCGCCACGGGCCAAGTCAGGCAATTGGTCTTCACGTTGTTGTATGTGACGCAGACCTGTGTGGTGGGCCCGGCGACTTCCCAGGGAACGGCCGCGTTGATCTGTGCGTCCTGCACCCAGAGTAGAGGCGCTGGTATGCCGTCAAAGGTGACCGAGACGTTGCCCGCCTGCGTCGGGTACGGTGTCTGCGGCGTGGCTGTGAGCTGGATGCCCTGCGGCGGCCCGAGCCCGTTCCCGCCGAGCGAAACCAGCTCGCCTGCCGAAACCGGCCCGGTGCCGTAACTGGCCGCATTGGCAACGCACGCCAGCGGGAGGACCTGTGCGTCGGCGTGCGGCGTGAGGCGGGACAGAACAGCCGATCCGTAGCGCGGGTCATTCGGAAGCTGCGGAAACGGGCCGATCTGCGTGGGTGTGGCCGAAGTTTCCGAGTTCCAGACGAACACGGTGGAATCCGGAGTGACCGCGACGAGGCTGGCACCGGCGACGTAGGTCGTCTGCAGCAGCGACCCATCCTTGCCGTATGCACTCAGCCACGTCGATCCGCACGGCGCAACGGTGTTCAAGACCGGATGGAGGAATCCTCCGCTGTTGCCCGTGACGTATGCGTTCCCCGCCGCGTCGAGTGCAAGTCCGTAGCCCGCGGTGGTAATCGAGAAGACGGTCGCGCCGGCGGGATTGACGCGCTCGAGGAACGAGTCCAGGCTGGTGCCATTTTGGCCGGACAGGACGGCGTCCCCGTTCGCATCGACCGCGAGCCCCACTGCATACACAAGGTTCTGCGGCGTGAAGGCCGTCCAAGTGCCGCTTTGCGAGAGGCGGGCAAAGCCCGCTCCCGCCACGACGACGTCCGCGCCGGACGGATCCACCGCGACGCGATACGTTTGCTGCGGCGCACCGGGAAATGTGGCGTCGATTGGGCCTGCGGCGCTCAGGCGAACCGCCGCGCACCCGGTCTGCTGGCCGTTCGCATTGAGAGAATCCACGGCCACGAAAGCGCGGCCGTTCGAATCGACCGCAAGGCCGCTGCATTTCGATGCGGAACCCAGATTCGGGCCGAGCACCGCGCGCCACGTCTCGCCGGCTCCGTCCGCGCTCAGCTTCGTTGCGACCAGGTTGAACTCCGCGGCTTCGACGACGTAAACACTGCCGTCGCCGCCGACGGCAAGCTGCGACGTGAATCCGAGATCGGTTTGCCAGAGTATGGTCCTGCCGTCGGCGGACAGTTTGGTGATGTTCGTCCCACACGGCGGGCCGTCCACAACGGGTGAGCAGATGGTGAAGATGTAAAGCTCTCCGGCGTTGTCGGCGGCAATCTGCGTTGTGGTTTCGAGGGTGAACGGCCCCCACTCGATATAGTCGATTCCCAGACGGAAGCTCGGGGCTGCCGCCGCGCCCGTCACGGCCAGCGCCGCCAGCCAAAAAGACGATCTCCAAAGCATCATGCGAAGCTCCTCATTGGCCGGTCACGTAAATCTGAAACGGGTTGCTGAGCGCCAGGCCGGATTGCGTCTGAAGTGTCAGGTAAAGGGGAACCAGGCCGTCGTTCAAGACCGCGTCGCTGGCTTTGAAGTCGATTCGGCTCAGCCCCGCGGCCTGCGATGGCGCGGGCCCCGCGTAGATGGTGTTGTATGAGATGGGAGTCGGGCAATCGTATGCGCTTGGGCAACCGGTTTCGAGACCGACCGGGGCGTTGACAGGGATCGGCAGTCCTTCGAGCGAACTCTCCAGAGGCGCGGCGCTGAACGGGCCGAGGCCGGTGCCAAAGACCGACACGGCTGAGCTGAGCGGCGCTGGGTTCGCGGCTGAGTTGGGAGTTCCATCCTGATTGACGGCCGCGGCGTGGATGCCATCCACGGTGAAAACGCCGGGTGACACCTGCGCCACGGGCAACGCGAGGCAGTTCGACTGCGCGTTGCTATACATCACACAGACCTCGGTTGTCGCCCCGGTGAGAGACCATGGCACGGCGGCGTTGATCTGAGCATCCTGCACCCACAGCAACGGTGCAGGCGTGCCGCCGAACGTCACCTCCACCCCGGCTGCCTGCGTCGGGTACGGGTTCTGCGTCGTGGCGGGCTGCACGCCTTGTTGTGGCCCGAGCCCGTTGCCGAACAGGCTCACAATCTCTCCCGGCGCGACCGGCCCGGTGAGGAAACTCGCTCCGTTGCCGATGCAGGCGAGCGATAGCGTCTGCGCGTTCGCGTTGGGAGAGAAGCGGTACAAAGTGCCCGCAGCCGCGGCGCCGAATGGGCCGGTTCGCGCAGGCGCGGCGGCTGAAGGGACTGCGGACAGCACGTGGACCGCGGAGTCCGCGTCGACGGCAATGTAGGTCGTGGAACCCGTCACTGCGGCGCCGGGCAGGTACGTCGTCTGCAGAACGGAGCCATCCAGAGCATACACGCTCAGCCACGTGGCTCCGCACGGCGCGAGACTGTTCCGAACCGCGTACAGCGCGCTTCCGGTGTAGCCGGTGATGTAGGCGTTGCCGGCTGCGTCCAACGCCAGGCCACCTGCCGAGCCGGCGGGAAATGCCTTCGAGAACACCACCGCGCCCGCCGGGTCGATTCGCTGCAGCACCCAGCCGCCGTTCGGCACGCTGCCATAGATGACCGCATCGCCATTGGCTGCGACAGCCAGCACCGGGTTGGGAAGCAGGGTGAGCGGTGGCGTTATGATCGGGTGCGGCAGGTCGATATCGATCCAGGTGATGCCGTCCGATGCCAGCCGCGCGATACCGCCGCCCACCGCGACCACAATGTCCGAGCCGGTGGGATCGACCGCGATCGCGAGCGGTTTGACCGGCACATGCAGCGTGAAGTCGACCGCGCCGGCCGCATTCAAGCGAGCCACTACGCCTCCGGTGGCCGCGTCGCAGACCACGAACGCGCGGCCCGAGGAATCGACTGCGAGGCTTGGATCGCCGCGGGCACTGCCATCCACCAGCGCGGAGCCGGGGATCGGCGTCTTCCACACGACCGTGGCGCCATCGGGGCTCAGCTTCTCGACCACGAATGCCGATGCCGATTGATTCCCCCATGCGAGGTAGACGGCGCCGCTCGGGTCGACGGCCATGGTGGAAGAGAAGCCCGCGCCGGTCTGCTGCCACAAGATGGTCTGTCCGTCGGCAGACAACTTGGTGATGCAAGCAGAAACGACGCCAGACATAGTACAAATCGACTGAATGTAGAGTTCTCCGGCGGCGTCCGCCGCAATCGGCGCCCAGACGATTAGGGAAAGAGGAACCGGCGCCGTTTCGCTGTAATCCATCCCCAGCAGGAAGCCGGAGGACTGCGCCATCGCACCGGTCGTGGTAAATAATGCCAGACATACGAATACTCTCAGAGGCATAACATGCACAGGAGCACTTCGGCTGCCGGAAGACCGGCTTTAGAATCAACGGCTTTTTCAAGCGAGTGTGTCACGATGACACAGCGCCCCCCCGCGGGACCGAGGAGGTTGTTGTACATGAAGACGACGTTGGGCGAACAGTTCGCCGCGAGCGTGGGCAGCAGGGCCGAGACCTGGTTGCGGCGGACCACCACGAGGATGTAGTCGTAGCGATCCGCGGGCGCGAGCTCGCTGATGAGGGGGGACCTTGGCGACGGTGCGCCGCTGGTTGAAGGGGTTCTCGATGACGATGCCATCGCGCTCCAGGACGGCGAGGCGCTGGGGGCGGGCGAGGACGGTGACATCGACGCCGCCGGCGTGCAGGCGGGCGGCGCAGACCGAGCCGTTAACGCCCGCGCCGATCACGAGAATTCTGGGCTTGTCGCTTTCCATGTCAGTTAAGATCTGCCGTTCTTCAGACGGGTGGACTCGTGCTCGATTTGACGTATAACGCCCAAACCACCGATGTGCAACGGGGCCGAAAGGTGGCAGACTGGCGTGTGACAGACGGCGCCCCGGCGCAGGCCCGGCGCCTGCCGATAATAAACCTTATCGTTCGCCTGGAGTAGCCCTGCCGGGACCGCGGCCGTCAGCGAACTCGTGTCACTAAGGAAATCAGTGATCGCTGCCAAGGGGATTCTCACCCTGGCGATCCCGCTGTAGAATACGGGACAGAATTTATGCGGCGCCTTGTCACGGGACGCAGGATCGCGGGTGCAGCGGTCTTAAGCGCGCTGATCGTCGTCGTGTGCGGTATCGTAATCCAACAGCAAAGGCGTATTCGGCACAGGCCGGTGTCTTGGTGGCAAGGTGCGAAGTTAGCAGTGGAACTCCCGCAACCAGATGGACCTGCCGGGATTCTCTCAGACCGCTACGTCATCGTACGCGAACGCGGCCTGACCTCCACGGAAATGTCTCTTCGTTCTCTTCGTCCGCTCCCTGGCGGAGCCGCGGACGCCAGCCCAGCGAACGACCTTAAACTGGATTTCGCGATTGAGCAGGACGAGCTCACTACCACTGTCTACACAATCCCTCCGGAGAGCAATCCTTTGCGCTACTCTGACGGCCACAAGCATCGGCTGGGCGTCCATACCGCGCGCTTGAACGAGACCGTTGAGTTAAAGGAACTGGCGAGGATCTGGGAGATCACTCTGCAGCGAGCGGCGCCGGTCCGGCAGCCTGACAGGTTAGCTTCCGATAAGGCGCGATATCGCCGCACGTGGATGCGGTCGGGTCTCGCCAAGATTGCTCCAGCAGCAAGTGCGCTGGGGAAAGACCTCGGCCCTTGTTGCGAAGTTTCTGGTCACAGTGGCGCGCGTCAGCAGGGAGGACTGCGAAACGGATGGCTGCGGCGTTCGCCCAGCATCACTGCGATACGGGCAAGAACGGCGATGCGGCACCTGGTCTCTCGGTGCGGTTCGGAGGCTGGCGGGTATATACTCAATCGCAGAGACGAGACCAGCGGAAAGTCTGGTAGATGTTGAGGATCCTATGAGCAGCGGCCGTCATTTTCCCATTCGGTCCTTTGTCGGGTCCGTGGTGCTGGTCGCGATCGCCGCCGCCAGCGTCTATCTGTCGTATGAACTGGTCGTCAAGCCGCGGCAGGCACTGCAGGACCAGATCCGCGGGCAGAAAGAGACCATTCTCAAGCTCGAACAAGAGAAGCAGCGCCTCGAAGCCTACCTGAAGATTCTGAAGCGCATCGACCGCCGGGCGCGGGTTGAGGTTCTTCGACAGGCGAACGACCAGCAGGGGAGCCTACAGACCACGATTAGGTTCACCGAGGTTGACGACGCCGGCAAGCCGATCAATGTCTCTCGAGAGATGACTCTGCCGGGGCAAGAAGTCTATTTTGACACCCTAGTGATCAAGTTCGACGACCACTTCATCGAGCAGGGCGACCCTGTCAAGGGCGGGGCGCTTATGGTGTTTCGTCGGATCTTCTCCAGCACCATGCGGCCCGGAGATGGGTTCGTCATCGACAAGGATGGCCAGGTGCCCGAGGTCTACGCGGAGCGGCAGGCGACCAGCGAATTCGAGAAGGATCTCTGGAAACGCTTCTGGGATCTTGCCAACGACGAGAAACTGGCGAAGGAGCGCGGCGTGCGGGCTATCCACGGCGACGCGCCCTACATGCGTCTGGAGCCCGACCGGGTGTACGAAATCTGCCTGAGGTCAACAGGAGAAGTCATCATCACGCCCGGAACGCGCATGGCGCCGCCGCAAGCGGAATAAACCGACCCTGGGCGCAGAAGCACAGACGAGCGGGCCGACTAAGCGATGCGCCGATAGGTTTCAACGCACATCGGCTCGGCCAGAAGGTCACCGACCATCTTCTCGAAAGCGCGGAAATGGGCGGACGCGGCGTGCCGCTCGAGGTGCTCCGGCGAAGCCCAGTTCTCGTAGAAAAGAAAGCGGCCCGGGTCTTCGGTGTGGACATGCAGATCGTACTGCGCGCAGCCATCCTCCCGCCGGGTGGGCTCGATCAACGCGAGCACCGCGCGGCGCAGATCCTCTTCCTTGCCGGGCTTGGCTTTCATCTCGGCGACCACCGTGAGCAGTGCAGCCATACTTTTCGATCATCGCACAAGCGCGGGCGCCACACGGGGTGCGCTTCGGGGAGCACCCGCTACGCAGGTGGCGGCATCCCGCGGTGGTCTGACCGATGCGGAGTTGGAGAAGTTCGTCCAGAGCATTCCGGTAGAAATGATCTAGCGGGTGCGCGGTGCACACCGTGATCGAATCCGCGCTCATTTGTGCGCAACTGGTCCCGACCGTCGCCCAGCGGCAGCTACCGATATGAGGTGATAACGTCCGCGTCAACGGGGCGCCGCTCTTGGCGGAACGAAGCCGTGCTCAATGGGAATTGGCAATGTCGATCACCGAACCCTGGCGCGTTTGAACGAAGCCGCTGGCGCGGCGGACGCTGCGCGTGGTTCAGGCCGGCGGCAAGCGACTGATCGCGGCGGTATTTTATGGGTCACAAGGGGGTCCCTGTGACCCAACTTCGAACCATGATGCTGGAGGAACTCCAGCGTCGTAATTATGCCCAGAGTACCGTAAAAGGCTACCTGCGAATCGTGCAGGACTTCGCCCAACACTTCCACCAACCGCCCGACAAGCTCGGGCCCGAACATCTGCGCCAGTACCAAGCGCACTTGTTGATGCTCGGCAAAACCTTCATTCATTACCGCATCGTCGAGAAGGTGGGCGGTGGCGGCATGGGTGTGGTGTACCGCGCCGAAGACATCCGGCTGGGGCGTCATGTGGCGCTGAAAATCCTCCCCGAGCAATTCGCCACGGACCCTGTCGCGCTGGAGCGGTTTCAACGCGAGGCCCGTGCTGCCTCGGCGCTCAATCATCCTCATATCTGCGCAATTTACGACATCGGCGAATCTGAGGGCCGGCCCTTCCTGGTGATGGAACTGCTGGAAGGCCAGCCACTCCAACAACGTCTCGCCGGCAGACCTGTCGCCTCGGAAGAGTTACTGCAGGTGGCAATGCAGATCGCCGACGCGCTGGCAGCGGCTCACGCCAAAGGCATCGTGCATCGCGACATCAAGCCTGGCAACATCTTTATCGGGCCCGCGCGGGCAGGACACGCCGGGCACGTCAAAGTCCTGGATTTCGGGCTCGCCAAGATCACCGGGCCGCCAGAGTTGGCGGCCAACTCCTTGGCGCCCACGCAAGCCATGACCGAAGAACCGATCACCAGTCCCGGGACGGCCGTAGGCACCATCGCTTATATGTCGCCCGAGCAGGCTCTCGGCCATGATCTGGACGCGCGTACCGACCTGTTTTCCTTTGGCGTGGTTCTTTATCAGATGGCTACCGGTGCGTTGCCGTTCCAGGGCACCACATCGGCGGCAACGTTCGACGCGATCTTGCACCAAGCCCCGCTGCTGCCAACCCAACTGAATCCCGCGTTGCCGGCGCGCCGCGCAGCATCCGCTCGAGCAGAAGGACACTGGCTTCCTGATCGTCTACGATCAGGACTTTGCGTTAAGAATATCGGATGAACTGACCTTAACATTCCTCCCGCTTCATTTGCGCCGGCAAAGTTCCTCTTCTGCAAATTCCAATGCCGTGTTCAGCGTATCCATGAATTCTTTGATCTTGATGGGTTTGGTGAGATAGCGGAAGAACCCCGCGTCCAGGCCCATCTCGATGTCGCGGGGCATGGCATTGGCGCTGAGGGCAACGACGGGGATGTGCGCCGTGGCCGGGTCTATGCGCAAGACTTTCAATGCTTCCACACCGCTGATGCCGGGCAGATTGATGTCCATCAGGATCACCGTCGGCCGAGTGGTGCGCGCTACCTCAATGCCGAGAGTACCGTTCACCGCAGTCAACAGTCGCATGTCAGGGCGCCGCGCGATGAGTTGCTCGACCAGTTTCATGTTCGCCGGGTTGTCCTCGACATAGAGCAGGGTGCGCGGCCGCGCACCGGCCGGCACTGGCGGTCTGTCAACTGTTGCGGCTTCGCCGCTTTCGACTACAAGTTCTGGTGCAGCGCACGAGATCAACTCGCACCAGAACACGCTTCCCTCGCCGGCAGTGCTTTCAACGCCGAGCACGCCCCCCATCAGTTCCGCCAGCCGCTTGGTCACCACCAGGCCGATGCCCGTGCCTGCCACACCGCCCGCCTCTTGTCCGAGCCGATTGAAGGGCTGGAACAGTTGCGCCAGCTTTTCCGGGGACAATCCCGCACCGGTGTCCTTGACGCTGATGCGAGTGAAGCCCGGGGTGCTCGTGGTGCAATCCACGACGACCGTTCCCTGCTCCTTGTTGTATTTGATCGCGTTGGAAAGCAGGTTGATGACAATCTGCTTCAACCGGGTCCGGTCGGCGCTGACAAAGAACGGGTTGTCGAACCGAGGAAAGGTCATGCCGATGCCAAGCTGTTGCGCCTGCGGCTCCATCATGGCCTGGCATTCGGACATGACCTCGGCCAACGACACGGATTCCGTCGATAGCGACACCTTTCCGGACTCGATCACCGAGAGATCCAGAATTTCGTTGATCAACTTTAGCAGATGCCATCCCGCCTGGAGAATCTGGGCAATGCTTTCCTTCTGAGAGTCCGTCGGCAACGGGGAGGCCAACTCCATCAGTTGGGCGAAACCGAGGATCGCATTGAGCGGGCTACGAAGCTCATGGCTCATGCTGGAGAGGAAATCCGATTTCGCGAGGTTGGCTTCCTCCGCGGCGGACTTGGCGCTCGCCAGCTCGGTGTTCGTTTCCTGGAGCGCCTGCTCGTTGCGTTTGCGCTCCGTGACGTCCCGCGCGATGGCCAATACGCCCTGCAGCGTCCTATCCCGGTCGTAGAAGGTAGTGGCGTTGTAGGATACCTCCGTTTTCTTGCCATCCCGGGCGCGCGCGGTGAGTTCGTAGTCGGTGACTTTTTTTTCGCGCAGCACCAGCTTGATGGCCGCTTCGGCCCGCTCCGGATCGGTAAAGTAGTTCTTGGACGGCGCGCCGATCAACTCATCGCGCGTGCAGCCGGTGAGCGCCTCCATCTGCTTGTTGACGTCGGTAATAATGCCGAGCGGATCGGTGGTCATCAGCGCGTCGATGTTGGATTCGATGAGAGAGCGCGTGTAGAACTGCTGGTCGCGCAGGCGCTGATCGAGCTTTTTCTGTTCCGCTTCCCCCTGCTCGCGCGCGGTGGCTTCGGTCTCCCTCCGAACTAGCTTCTCGCGGATACGGCGGTTCTCATCCTCGAAGTATTTGCGGCGAAGCTGAGCGCGCAAGCGGGCCTTGAGAACGTCGAAGTCGGCGGACTTGGCAATGTAGTCGTCGGCGCCGGCGTTGATGCCTTCGATCATCGCATCCCGATCGTCGCGCGCCGTGAGCATGATGAGGGGGATGTCGCGCCATTCGGCTCGCTGTTTGATGCGCTTGCACGTGTCCTGGCCGGACAATCCAGGCATGACGAGATCGAGCAGAATGCCGTCCACCGGCCGAGCCGCGAGGAGTTCCAGCGCCTCCTCGCCGGAGCTTGCCATGACCACATGGTAACCTTCCCGGCGAAGCTGGCTACCGAGCTCCTGAAGGTAGGTGATGCTGTCGTCGACGGCGAGCAGGCGCTTGGGGCCGAGGAGGCTCGGGCTCGTCTCGCCACCGGTAGCAATCGCGCCGCGCAGGAGCGCCGCGAGGCGAACCAGGATGACGCCGAGGTCCTCGCTCTTGCGCACATAAGCATCCGCACCCGCCTCGAGCGCCCGCAGTCCGTCGTTGGTACCCTCGGCGCCTGTCAAGAGCAGACACGGTGTGCTTCGCAACGCCGTGTCCGACTTGAGACGGCGTACCACGGTGGCTCCATCGATGCCCGGGAGTATGCCGTCCACGACGACCGCGTCAGGCCGGTCGGCGGCAGCCAGCGCCAGGCCCTCTTCCCCGGTGGCGGCTTCCCGAACGTGGTACCCGGCGCCTTCGAGCGATTGTCTGAGCTCGTCGCGGAAGGTGACGCTGTCGTCGATCACCAGCACGCGGCGGCCCAATCCAACCCCACCACTCGCATCCGCTTGCGTGAGCGCCCGTGCCCTCGCGACGAGCAGTCCGAGGTCATAGGGTTTACCGATGTACTCGTCGGCGCCCGCGCCCATCCCCCGGACGCGGTTCTTGGCGTCGGCCTCGGTGGAAAGCAGCAGCACCGGCATTTGGGCTGTCGTCGGCGAACTCCTCAGCTCTTTGAGAAAATCGAGCCCATCCCCGTCTGGCAGCAGGATATCGAGGACGATCAGGACAGAGCCTTCACGGGCGAGCGCCTCTCTCGCGCTTCGAAGGTCGGCGCACAGAACCGTGTCGAAGCCGGCCGACTGGAGGGCTTCGCCGATGTCCATTCGCACCGTCAGGCTGTCGTCCACGATGAGGACCCGTGGCTTCATATCCGCCTCCCTGTATCCGCGCCGCGCGCCAGCGCGCCAAGCACCGACGCAATTTTCTCCAGAGGAAGGACCTGCTCGGCCGCTCCGAGAAGGATCGCTTCCTTCGGCATGCCGAACACCACCGACGTCGATTCGTCCTGGGCAATCGTCCTTCCGCCAGCACGTCGTATGGCCAAGAGTCCCTCGGCTCCATCCCTGCCCATCCCCGTGAGGAGGCAGGCCGCACAGTCGGCACCGAGCTCCTGCGCCAGGGAAGCGAAGAGAACATCGACCGACGGCCGGCAGGAGTGTCGTTCCGGATCCTGAGTGAGCCGGAGCTTGCCCTGGCGGAGCACGAGGTGGCTGTCGGGACATGCCACCAGCACTTTCCCCTCTCCGAATGGAGGGAGAGGATCGCCATCGGCCACGTAGGCAACGCGGAGGGGGCTCTGCCCATCCAGCCATTCGGCGAAAGCGGGGGCGAAGAGCTTCCCGATATGGATGACCAGGAGAATGGGAAGCGGGAAGCCGTGGGGCAACCCGCGCAGGATCTCGATGAGCGCCGCTGGCCCGCCCGTGGAGACCCCAATCGCGACGGCGCGCAGACAGCCCTCTCGCTGCAGCGCCTGGCGTTCCGCGACGGGCGCAGCGAGCGCCGTGCCGCGGGCAGCGGACTCAATCGAAGCAGGGCCACCCGGCGGCCGTCCCATCGGGCCAAGCCGGGCCCTTGGATGCATGATGACCTTGATGCGCGAGATGAGCTTGACGGTGGAGACGAGCTTCTGTTCCCAGGTATCGTCGGACTCGTTTCCCAGAGGCTTGTCGAGCACGTCCAGGGCGCCGGCCGCCAGGGCTTCGTACGTCTTGAAGAGCTCTCCCCGGTTCGTCGAGGCGGACACGATGAGAATCGGCGTCGGGCAGTAGGCCATGATGAATTCCGTGACCGCCAGGCCACTCATCACGGGCAGCATCATGTCCAGGGTGACGACGTCCGGCCGCAGGTGCTGGCACAACTCGATTCCGCGCTTGCCGTCGCCGGCTTGGCCAACGATTTCGATGTCGGGATCGGCGGCCAGCACCTCCAACATGCGCTTTCGAACCGTCAGGGAATCCTCGATCACCAGAACACGTGTCTTCGCCATGGCTACCCGATCAGCGTTCGAATGGTTTGCAGGAGCTGTCCCTGGTCGAATTCGCCCTTGACGAAGTAGGCCCGAGCGCCGACCTGCTCTCCTAGCCGCCGGTCCTCCACGCCATTCCTGGAGGTGACCAGGATGGCGGGGATATCGCGCAAAGCCGCGTCGGACCGGGTCTGAGCCACAAACTCGAAGCCGTCCATGCCGGGCATCTCGACATCGACGATGAAGAGGCTGTAGCGACGATCGTGAGCCTTCGTGAGTGCATCCCCGGCCGAGACGGCGAGCTCGACCTCGTAGCCCGCCGATTCCAAGATGCTCTGCTCCAGCACTCGGGTCGTCAGCGAGTCGTCGATGACGAGGACCGGCGCCCGCCGCGGGCGGGCTTCCTCGGAAGTTGCGCCGCGACCGCGCTCGGCGGCCGCCACGAGACCTCCTGGGTCCAGCACGAGCTGAGGGTTGCCCTCGGCATCCAGAGATGCGCCCAAAACCACTGGATCGGCCTCGACCACGCCGGGAAGCGCCCTCATCACGATGTTGGAGGTGCCAAGCAGCCTGTCAACTCCAACCGCGACGCTCCGGTCCCCGGCTGCGACGACCACGGCCGACCAGACGCCACGGTTCCGGCCGGCCGAGCCCGAGCGCCGTAGCATACGGTCGAGCGGCAAGAAGGGGATGACGTTGCCGTTGTGGAGAATCGAGTCGCTCTCCGCCGAGCGAACGACCTCTGAATCGCGAACTCGAAGCGTCTGCTGCACGGCGTCGAGCGGGATCGCAGCCAACTCGCCTGCCGCCTCGACGACGATCCCCTGCAGCGATGCGATGGAAATCGGAACCCGGACCTCAACGGTCGCACCGCACCCCGGCTCGCTACGAATGCTCATTTCTCCTTTCAGCCGGCACATGGTCGCCCGCACGACATCCAGGCCTATTCCCCTTCCCGACAATTCGGTGACGTCGTTTGACGTCGTGAGTCCGCCGGCGCCAAGCAACGCGATGATCTTGTCTGCCGGCAGGGACTTCGCCTCGGATGCGGGCACGAGCCCTCGATCCACCGCGGCCCTTCTGACCGCCTCGACGTCGATGCCCCGTCCGTCGTCGCTGCATACGAAAGCCACCCGACCGCCGCGCCGCAAGACCTCCAGCCGCACCTGCCCAGCCGGGGACTTCCCAAGCGCGACACGCTCGGCCTCGGTTTCCACTCCGTGCGCGACGGCGTTGCGCACCACGTGCATGAGCGCATCCCGCAGCGATGCCAGCACGTTCGCGTCGAGGCGCACCTCGCCGCCCGAAGCCTCGAAAACGACGCGCTTGCCGAGCGTCTGGGCTGCGTCACGCACGGAGCGCTCGAGCGACGGAAACACGGTCTGAGCCGGGATCAGCCGAAATCGATGCGCGACGTCGCGAATCTCGACAAGCTCCCCATCGACGCGATCAAGGTCGACAGCAAGGCTGCGCTGAAAGCGATCGAGGCTTGACCGCAGTTCCTCCGCGAGGGAGTGCGCGCGGACCATGCCCGCAGAGGCTCCGGCCCCGTTCTCACCGGGACGCGCGACGAGCAGATCCACTAGTAGGCTCGTCAAATCACGAAGGCGGTCGGCGGCACCGAGTCCCTTGCGTACAGCGCCGAGCTGCACGCCGGCCTCGGTGACCGTGCGAAGCAGCGAGTCCATCTCCTGGATCTCGACCCGCAAGGTTTCCAGTGGCTCCTCGGCTGGCGGGCGAGCGGGGCCGGCGACCACGACGTCGCTCGCGGGCTCGAGGGCCGAAAGACGCGAGGCGATCTCGTCCAAGAGGCCCAGTAGCTCGCTCCCTTGCTCCTTAGATAGGGGCTGTCCGGCCTCACGATGGGTCGTCAGAATGCCTTCGACGGTGTGCGCCAGCTCGGCGATCCCAGGCTGCTTGACCACACGGGCGGCGCCTTTGAGCGTGTGCGCCAGGCGCAGCAGGCGAGCCATGACCTCGGGCGCGGGGGTATCCTTCTCGAGCTGCAGGATGCCCTGCGACAGCCCATCGAGGAGCTCCCGCGCCTCGACACGGAAATACTTGTACGGGTCCTTCGCCATTCGGCTACCCGTTCGCCTGGGGCTGAACCAGCCGCATTAGGTCCCGTGAAAGGTTGGCGAGCTGGGACGCCGTCTGGAGCGTCTGGCTCGAGCTGGCCTCTGTCTCCCTGGTCGCCTGCGCGACGTTGGAGACGGCGATGTGGACCTGCTCGACCGCCGTCGACTGCTGCTTCGTGCTGAGCTCGATCTCTCGAGCCGCCTCGGTGGTCGTGCTCACGAGGCTTACGATCTGCCTGAAGGCTGTTGCCACGTCCGAGAACTGACGGGCGCCCGCGTCGACCGCCTTGGTACCGCCCTCGGTGGTCATCACGGTCGTATTTACGGCGGCGCGGATCTCATCGATGAGCCCACGGATCTCCTTGGTGGAACCCCCGACGCGGTCGGCGAGCTTACGGATTTCGTCGGCGACCACGGCGAAACGCTTGCCGCTCTCGCCGGCACCGGCCGCTTCGATGGTAGCGTTGATCGCGAGGATGTTCGTCTGTTCGGCGAGCTCGTTGGTGATTTCGAGAATGCCGCCGATCTGCTGGGACTTCTTCCCGAGGTCGAGCATGTGGGTCACGATGAGGTCGACGTTTCGTTTGATGCTTCCGATCGCGTCGTTGGCCTTCGAAACCGTCTGTTCTCCGGAGCGCGCGCCTTTGGCCGTTTCCTCGGCGATCTGGGCCACGCGCTGGGCGCTCTCGGCGATCTGCTTCGACGTCGCCCGCAGCTCGCTCATCGTCGTCGTGATCTCATTCATCGCGGTGGACTGCTCCTTGGCGCCTGTCGCCTGCTGATTGGCTGCGGCCTGCAGCTCGCCGGATGAGCTCTGCATGTGCTGAACCGCCGCTCCGATTTGACTCGTCAACGACCGCGTGATTGTAAAGCCAGCGGCGGTTACGACCAGCAGGCACAACAGGGTCCCAATCGTAATGGCAATGGTCGCACCGGTTGCCGCGGCTCGCACTTCCCCGGCGCGTTGTTCGAGTAGATTTCGTTCTTCCCGCTCCATCTCCGCAAGTATGCCGCGAAGCTCATCCATGAGCCTTTTCCCCTCTCCGGCCTGTATGGCTTTCATCGCCTGGTCGACATCCCGGTTTCTGCGCATCTCGATGACTCGCTTCAGCTCGAATAGCTTCGCCGCGATGAGGGGTTCCGCTTGGCCGATCCGCTTCTGCTGAGCGGGATTGTCGGAGGTCAGCTCCCGGAGGTCGTTGACGGTTGTCGCGATCTCGGGGACCGCTGCCTGATAAGGCCCGAGAAAGCTCTCATCGCCGGTGATGATGTAGCCTCGCTGTCCGGTCTCTGCATCCTTCAGCAGGCTGAGCACGCTGGCGATGCGCTCCAGGACAACGTGCGTGTGCGCCACCGAGTCGCTGGTTTGCGAAAGTGCGTTGATGCTCCGATACGCTATCGCTCCGATCGCCGCCAGGAGTACAAACGACAGCGCGAAGCCAGCCGCGATCTTCTTTCCAAATGTCCACGAACGAGCCATTGGTCACTGCTCCTTTGCCAACCGGTGATGGCCGATGCGATTCCGGATTGTTGCCACAATAAGTGGAATGCCGATAACAGCGCGAGCTTCAGCCTCCGTGCTCGCGACTTGGTTCACGTATTGGCGTGTGGCGCGAAGGTTCTCATCCGCATGGAGAGAGGACTTCGGAAGTCGCAAGTAACCCTCGAAGTCGGAGAAGGCCAGGGCGATGGGTTCCTCCGCTCCGCAAAGGATCATCCACCGGAGCGAACCGGGGACTTGTCCGTAGCCGAGGATCGACGCCAGTCCGAACACCGGGACGACACCACCGCGGATGCCCGCCAGACCGAGCAGGTCGAGCGTGACAGCGGGGACGGGGGCCACCTTGCGTCCCGCTACTATCCCGGCGATATCGCGAAGACGAATTGCGTAAGGATTGCCCGCCACGCGAATCGCGAGGAGGTCTTCGACCTCCTGCGACGCCGGTGGCGGTGGCAAGGCGAATGACTGGTCGAACGCTTGACGAAGCGCGGCGGCCTTGCTTTCGACGAGTTGGGGCTCGTTCATCCTTCACCCCCAGCGGCGCGCAGCTCCGTACGACAGAGCTGCAGGAGGGTGTCCCGAGAGAACCCGCCCCCGAACAGAAGAAGTCGGGAGGCATCCTCACGGCCGAGGAGGATCAACGCCTGCCCAAGTTCACGCTGCGCGGTCGCGGCGTCGCCCGAGCGTTTGGCCATGATTCCCAGGTGAAGGTGGGGCATTGCAAAACCGGCGTCGAGATAGATGGCGGTCTGGCCGTGCTCGATGGCGCCGGTCGAATCGCCGGCATGTTCGCGGCAGAGGGCCATGAGGTAATGAGCGCCTGCGTTGAGCTCATCGACAGCGAGGAGACGGCTGCAGACTTCCTCGGATTCATCGAGCCTGCCATTGTTCGTGAGGAGGACGGCTCGCAGGAGCAATGCGTCGGGGTCCTCGTGGGAGTCCGGGGGTAACGAGCGGATGAGTTCCAGCGCGTCCGAAAAGCGTTCCTGCCTCAGCGCCTCGAGCACGAGCCCCAGGTCCCACGCGCGCGGGGCAGCCGTCGCAGCGGCCTGACCGGCCGGGGTGGTGAGCGGCGCGTCTTGGCTCGGCGAACCAGAACGGCCATCGGCCAGAGTGGCGATTCGCTCTGAGGCTCGTTGAATGACGTCGACCCAGGATGCCGTCGATTCGACGACTGCGGGGAGCGAATCCTCCGCTTGCTCCCTGGATAGTCCTACCCATGTCGCCGTTGCCACCACAGCCTCGGAGGCATCGCGCCGCCGGTAGTAGAACGTGTCGTGGGTATGGCAAAGATGGAACTCCTGCGTGAGCCCCCGAAGTGTTTCCGCGTGGCCCAGGAAGAAAAATCCGCCCGGAAGCAGCGCCCCGCCGATGCGGCGCACAACGTCACGCGCTTTGTCGGGCGTGAAGTACATGAGAACGTTTCGACAGAAGACGA
>Ga0224534_1000118_pt1 | contig 51869 bp, 42 predicted proteins | sample 714E12024metaG_FD_172012 | JGI IMG/M metagenome (GOLD analysis project Ga0224534, IMG submission 172012) | Peat soil microbial communities from Stordalen Mire, Sweden - 717 E1 20-24 | ecosystem: Environmental > Terrestrial > Soil > Wetlands > Peat | place: Sweden: Norrbotten County, Stordalen... | reverse complement strand
ACCCGGCTTCGAGTACCGAAGTCCGATGGTTGTACAAGACCGCACCGCACAAGCAACAGGAATTGGCTACGGATGCCGACGTGGTTCCGGCAACTGCGGGCGACGACCGTGGAATCCCGATGCAGCTTTCGCCAGCGGCGCGGCAGGCCGGTTGGACCGGCCTGCTACAGGGGCCGGATGAATGGCTCCAAACAGTCAGACTCCAACCGTTTCTTGAGGCGCAGTTCTATGGCGGAAAGAGCTTCTGGAGATTGTTGTTGACGCTGCTGCTTTGGGGAGCGGCGATGTTCTTTTTTCTACTGGCGGGGGGAAGTATATTGCGGAGCCTGAACGCATATGACCAGTGGGATTTGGAGAGGATCAAATGGGGCGAACCTCCGACAAGTTGGCCGCAGAGATGGAGAAAAAAGATCGACAGAATGCGATTCGGCCTGCCGGGATTTGCGAGGCGGAAGATACCAGAGATTGCGCGGAAGTCAACGCCCGAAACACAGGCCAGCATTCACGCCGAGTCGTTGAAGAAGCCGATCCAGCCGGTGCTTCCACTCTTCGGTTCGACCATCGCTGCCGCCGATGACAAACCCAAAGAGCGGTTTACCTCGAAGGAGACGAAGAGAATCGAATGACAGGCAAATTGCCGAGAACACGTTCTCACCGCATTCGCCATTGGCGCGATGACGGTTCCCCGCACAGTTGAGGAGCGCTCATGCTTACGATCTCGAAACCCCTGTCAGCCAGTCAGGCGCGTACTTACCATGCGCGGGAGTTTGCCGCGCATGAGCAGAACTATTGGAGCCGCGACCAGCAAGGCCACAGCGAATGGCAGGGCAGGCTCACCGAGCAATGGGGCTTGCATGGTCCAGTCGGCTCCGAACATTTCGCGCGGTTGAGCGAAGGCCAGCATCCGCACACCGAAGAGCAACTTGTCCGGCATCAGGTTTCGAGAACCTATGAAGGAAAATTCGGCAGAGAGGTGACCAGCGCCGAGCACCGCGCCGGATGGGACGCCACGTTTTCCGCGCCCAAATCGGTTTCCCTGACTGCGCTTGTGGGCGGCGATGACCGAGTGCGGGAGGCGCACCGGGAGAGCGTCCGCGTTGCGCTGCGGGAACTTGAACGATACACGCAGGCGCGGATCGGCAATGTCCACGCCCCGGAGACAACCGGAAAATTCATCGCCGCGACCTTCGAGCACGACACCGCGCGGCCCGTCGATGGCTACGCTGCCCCGCAGCTCCATACTCATGCTGTGATCTTCAACGTGACCGAACGCGACAACGGTCAACACCGCGCTTTGCAGCCGCACGAAATGTTTGTGTCACAACGCTACGCAACAGCCGTTTACCGTTCGGAGCTGGCATTACGTTTGGATAAGCTGGGCTACGAACTGGAGCGCGGCAAGCATGGACAACCGGAAATTCGGGGCTATACGAAGGAATATTTGGAGGCTTCCAGCCCGCGCCGGGAGCAGATCAAAGATCATTTGCGGGAGCAAGGAATCGACGGAGCGGCAGCGGCTCAGATCGCCGCCCACCATACACGCGACCACAAGGAACTGTTGTCGCCAGAAGAAGTCTTACGGCGGCACCGTGAGCTGTCCGCACAGCATGGGCATCAAGCTGACAAGATAGTGGCCGAGGCGCGGGGGCATGGACAACAACAACGCCAGCAGCACGACTACTCGCCCGAGCAGGCGGCGCAGCGGGCCGTGACTCACGCCCGCGATCATATTTTCGAGCGGTCGGCGGTTGCAGACCGGCGCGACATTCTGGAATCGGCGCTCAACCGTGGAATGGGGCAGACTACATTTGCTCAGGTGCGGCAGGAGTTCGAGTGCAGAGTGCAGGCGGGTGAGTTTCGCGCCGTCGAACACGTTGTCAAGCACGACGGAGCGGGCCAGCCGTTCACGACCGCCACGATGTTGCGCATGGAGCGCGAGACCATTGCCCATATGCAAGCGGGCAACCGGCGGGGTTATGACGATCCGATGCTGGTTCCGGGGAGAATTCGTATCGAAACCGAACAACGGCACCCGGAGCTGAATGCGGGGCAACTTCAGGCGGTTGACAAGATTTTTCTCTCACGCGAGAAAATCGTTGGCTTGGATGGAGTCGCGGGCGCGGGCAAAACGACGACGCTGACTGTGGTGCGCGAGGGCGCGGAATGGGCCGGGTACAAGGTGGAAGGGTTTGCGCCCACGTCCCGTGCGGCGCAAACGCTAGGAGACGCCGGGATTGAAACCATGACCTTGCAGGCCCATCTCACCCGAGGCCAGAGTGAGGATACAAGAGAACTCCGGCTTTATGTGGTAGACGAGAGTTCGCTTGCATCCACAAAACAGATGCACGAGTTTGTCAGCCGCCTACATCCGAACGACCGTGTTCTGTTGGTGGGCGACACGCGCCAGCATGAATCGGTGGAAGCCGGTCGCATCTTCGCGCAGCTTCAAGAAGCGGGCATGAAGACGGTGCAGCTCGACGAAATTGTACGCCAGAAAGACCCGGAACTGAAACAGGTGGTCGAACAGCTGGCGCGGGGCGAGGTGGGAGACGCCGTTGCCGGGTTGGCGCGGCAGGGTCGCATCCATGAGGTTAAAGACCCTGACGAACGCATTGCGGCCATCGCAAAGGAGTATGCGAAATCACCCGAGAACACGCTGGTCGTCTCACCCGACAATCGTTCCCGCGCGGAGATCAATCAGGCCATCCACACGGCATTGCAGGCGAAGGGAGTGGTCGCAAGCGACGAGCGTTGCACTCACGTGCTTGTGCCGCGACAGGATCTTACCGGCGCGGACCGCGCCTGGGCCGAGCGGTACAACGTCGGCGATGTGTTGCGTTACTCGCGCACATCGAAAGAGACCGGCATCGGAAAAGGCGAGTACGCCCGTGTGAAAAGCATTGACGCTCCCAGCAACCGGCTAACCGTCGAGCTCAAGGACGGCACGGAGAGGAATTACGATCCACGCCGTCAACAGGGTGTGTCAGTCTATCGTGACGAGGAACGGGTGTTTTCCATCGGAGACCGCGTGCAGCTTACCGCGCCCTCGCGCGGGTTGAAGTTGGCGAACCGAGAGCTGGGCACGGTGGAGGGCATCGGCCAGAACGACGACGGGCGGCTGAGTCTTAAGATGGATGGAGGCCGCACGGTCGAACTCGATCCGCGCAAGCATCCGCATCTCGATCACGGCTATGCTGTGACGAGTTATTCCAGCCAGGGACAGACCGCCGACCGTGTGTTGATTCACGTCGATACTGAGTTAGACGCAAAAGACCTGCTCAATAGCCGCATGGCCTACGTCGCCGTCTCGCGCGGTGCTTACAACGCGCAGCTCTTCACCAACGACCGCGAAAAGTTGGCAACGTCACTCGGCCATGATGTTTCCCACCGCAGCGCGCATTCGCCGGATGTGAAGCCGGAGCAATCCATAGCGCCACAGCGGGAAATCGGGCCACAACAGGAACGCGGGCTGGGCTTGGGGATCAGTATGTAGTCCATCTGCCCCGGATGGTGAGAGCGTAGCCCAACGTGTCCGCATGTCAAGGCCGCAGCCGCTAGCGCGGTGCCTTCGGCAGCCTTGACATGCGGACACGCTGGGCAGAAATCTTCCCACTATTCCGGGGCAGGTAAGAGAACCAAATAAATGCTTAAGGTGACGTGATCAATTCCACCTTCACACTTTGCTGCGACTTGACATCCGAAAATGGAGGAGCGTATATTGCCCCTACTTTATTTTCTTCTTTCCCAACGTCGTCACATACTTGTGAAACTGTTGAACCATTGAGTAGTTGAAGGCACTACCTGTAAGAGACCCAGGGGCAATTCAATCCAAGTTCAGGAGCTCAAAATGGGCCGAGGGGCAGTCCATACCCGAATTTTCAGTGCAAGCATTTTCGCGTTGCTCATGACTATCGCATCCTTCGCACAGCAACCCAAAGTGCTGGCCCCGCACCGTCCCCTCACGCCGCTTTTGGCGCGTCCGAAGCAGTGGCACAAGCCCTCAGTTCCCCGCTCTGTCGTGGGAGGATTCTGGATGATCGATGCGAACTTCAAGTCGACCATCTCACTGCGTAATTACCTTATGGCCGACCCAATCATCGTCACTCCCGTTCTGTACCTGAGCAATGGGCGGAAATACACACTGGATCAAGTGAAGCTGGAACCTGCAGGAGTTGCAACGGTGAGTGTCAACGACGCTTTGCAGCGGCAGGGTATCTCTCCCTGGTCGACGCTGAGCGGCTATGTCGAAGTGGATTACGCGTGGCCGTGGAATGCCCTCTGCGTGACGGTAAGCAACGTAGATATCGTTCACAGTATCATATTTACGTACGCTCTCGCGCCGTTGGGCCAACAGGCGGATGCTGGAACTGCGAACCAATCCCAAACTGTTGAGGGCATATGGTGGAAGCAAGAAAATGAAGTAAGCGGTTTCGTGGCCTTGTCAAACGTATCATCACAGGAGGTCGCCGCAGATGTGCAGGTCACCGATAACCAGGGTGCTGCCGTCGGACAGCACGCGGTCATCGTTTCTCCTCACGGCACGAAACTCTTGCACTTGCGGGAACTGGGCTCGATGGCGAGTTCCGAAGGAGGAGTGCACGTTACCTACAACGGCCCACAGAGAGGCTTGATGGTTACTGGAGGGTTGGAAGATCAATCCACGGGTTATTCCGCGGCGATGCCTTTTCATCCTGCCGATTCCATGAAGGCGCATCACGCAGCGATTACTTATGCCGAGGTCGGTTTGATGGTCGGCGCTGCTGACCCGATGATGTCGTTCCCCGCCGGAACATCGTTCACCCCTTATTCCGTGCTACGCAATCCCTCAGACAAACCTGTAACGATGACGCCTGCCCTCTACTGGATGGAAGGGGGCGTCACCCATTCTGCTCAGTTGCAACGGTTCACAGTCCCTCCCAACGCAACGCTAAGCTTCGATGTTGTGTCCTCGATGGCAAGGGCGGGGGTAAAGAGCCTGAATGGGGTCGTCAATCTGGAGCTGTACGTCCCGGGTGAATCTCCTGCGCTGCTCCTGGCGAGCGGAAGCGTAGACGACAGCCATAATTATGTGTTTGAGGTCAAGCCGCAGGGCGTCGTAGAGAGCACGGCAAGGGCCGTTGGCGGTTGGAGCACGGCCAACGGCGATGACACGATGATCACCGTCTGGAACCCGGCTGACGAACCTCAGCATTTGGCCTTCACCCTGTTATTCTCGGGCGGCCATTACAAACTGCCGCTCGATCTTGATGCCAGAGCGACCCGCACGTTCAATATATCGGAGATCGTTGCGGCTCAGATTCCGGACGCGGAAGGCAACACGATTCCCATAACAGTGCACGAGGGGAGTGCTATGCTCTCAGGCAGTCAAGCCGAAAACGAGCACATCCTGATTACGGTGGACGCCGGTATCTACAATGTGCGCAAGGCGACCTGCCACACCATCTGCATTGATTGCAGCGGTGCCGATGACGCGTGGATCGACGCCAATCCGTTTGCGGTGGCGGTGAGCGGGCAAAACCAACTTACGTTCACCGTGCAATACTCCAGCGGCACACAGTCCAACGACACCAGCACGGCAACCTGGTCGAGCAACAGCGGGAATGCGACTGTGGCAACAGGTCTGGTGCACGGAGTCAGCGCGGGGGAAGTGACTATCACGGCGTTTGAAGTCGTGGCAGAAACGGTCGAGGTCTGCTCGATGGCCCCGCAATGCATTGCCACCGTACAGTTTACCGGGACATCGCCGGGTGGAGTGTGCGATTTTTCGATAACTCCGGCCAATATTCTAGCGAATAGTTGTACGGGAAAAAGCCAAAATAGTAACAATTTCAATACGACCATAACGCCCGCGGGGAACTACTGCATAGCTGACCAGACGAAATCCACTTGTAGCGAGAAGAGCAGTGGCAACATCGATTTTGTCGTTGGAAGTCCTAGTTGCGTTTTCAACTTGGGGAATCCGTCAGCCACAGTGACCTATTTTGCTGGGCCTGCGCTGCCGAATGGCAACGCAGGCACCATCAGCATGACATTCAATCTCGTATTTAACGGGACATCCGTGTCGCAAACAGACAACGCCACGGTAGAATGTCCACAGTAGAGTGTCGCAGGACGAACGCTATGTAAGGAGCACCAGAAAAAAAGAGAATGTAAGGGGTTGCTGGGCTGCGGAGCAAAGAATGGCTTTCGAAGCTAGCTCAGTCCGAAACTGAGTGGAGAAGATTTCCGAGCTATAGGAGCACGTATATGAGGCTGCGCTTTACTCTCTTGCTATGCGCTCTCTGCCTGTCCCGATCCTCGGCCGCGCAGATGGAAGTCATAACTGTACCCCTGATCGACAAGACCGGAGCAGCCAGTCCCTTCCAGGTAAGCGGCAGACTCCTGCTCCAGGAGGCCGTCCATGGCAACCAGTTGGAATGGTCGTGGGGGCAAAAGGTCGCCGTTAAGAACGTTTCAGGCAAACCCGTTCTGCTATTTGTAGCAACCCTTACGGAAATCGGCCGCCACCCTAAGGGGCAGCACACCGCCCCGGGGGACGGTCCAACCTACCTACTCGAGGACGACAGGTTCTTCAGCGAGAACCTAGTTCGGCCGGGCGAATCGCTGACGCTCCGCGACACAGAGCCGGGATCCCCAGACGTAGCATGCTGCATCAACCCATTGGCCGAGAACAGCGATCCGACCGCGGAGTACTATTTGCGCTTCGCACAGTTCGCCGACGGCTCAACCTTCGGCGATCCAGCCGAGGCACGAGACGCCCTCGCAATGCGGGAGACGATCCTCCGTGGCTTGCGAGACCTGACTCAGTCTTACGCAGAACTTGGAGAGCAGGGCTTTGCCGCCAAGCTAAAAGAACAGTCCCCCTTTTCGGCAACCGCGCCCTTCAGGCAGATACTCACGAAATACAGAGAGGGCGGAATCCGGCTGGCGCTCGATAATACCCGGCAGATCCTCACGACTGCAGAGAAACATTTGGCAGTGATTACGGGGACGACCAACGCCTCCGCAACACGGGCGCCGAACCGATAGAAGGCGAGCCGCCCGAATGGGAATCACATTTAGATACCGCCTCAAGCCAGAAGTCGCGCGTCTCGCATCTAAGGCATCGATGGGGGTTCTCATAGTCGCGGGCACCGTCCCCGTCACGGCGCAGCTTCCGCATAATTTGCCATCGCCACCTCGGGCAGGCGTCACCATCCAATGGAACAACGCCACCCTACAAGGCATCCGCGACGCCAAGCTCGGCGCACCCGTGGTCGCACGCGCGTTGGCCGTCGTTCACACCTGTATGTACGACGCGTGGGCCGCCTACGATGAGCGTGCCGTCGGCACTCAGCTCGGAGGTGCTTTGCGGCGCCCGGTTTCCGAACAAACAACGGCCAACAAAGAGCAAGCCATCAGCTATGCCGCCTACCGCGCGCTGGCGGACGTCCTGCCTGTCGACACGAATTCGGTTTACATCCCGCTGATGAAGCAGCTTGGTTACGATCCAACCGATGATTCCACCGACATCGAGACACCGACCGGCATCGGCAACGTCGCATGTGCCGCCGTCCTGGAATTCCGTCGCCACGACAAGTCAAACCAATTAGGCGATCTCGCCCAGGGAGCTTACTCGGACTGGAGCGGCTACGCGCCGGTGAACTCTCCGAGTACCGTCCCGGCCCGAACCAATCTCGCTGATCCGAACCATTGGCAGCCGCTGACCTACGTGAACTCCACCGGAGACCTGGTCATCCAAAGATTCGTTGGCGCACAGTGGTGCTACGTAACCCCGTTCGCGCTCTCCAGCGGAGATGAGTTCCGCTGGCTGGTGCAGCGGCTAGGCCCGGCGAAGTACGGATCGAAAGAATATCAGGACCAGGCGGAGGAGTTAGTTACGATCAGCGCCGGGTTGACCGACCAACAAAAAATGATTTCCGAATACTGGTCCGATGGCCCCAACTCAGAGCAGCCGCCCGGCCACTGGGCTCTGTTCGTGCAGTGGGTGTCCGAGCGAGATCGTCACACGCTCGACGACGATGTGAAGATGTTCTTCGTCCTAAGCAATGCGATATTCGACGCTGGCATTGCGGCGTGGGACGCGAAGCGAACCTACGATTCCGTGCGGCCGGTTACTGCCATCGCACTGCTGTACAAAGGCAAAACGATTCGGTCCTGGGGAGGTCCCGGCAAGGGCACAGTCGAGATGGACGGCTCGCGCTGGATTCCCTATCAGGCAGCGACCTTTCCCACGCCGCCGTTTCCAGACTTCGTTTCGGGCCACAGCACGTACAGCGCGGCAGCGGCACGAATTCTGACGCTGTGGACGGGCAGCGACCGATTCGGCGATTCCGTGACGCTACCAGCAGGCAGTTCGAAGATCGAGCCAGGCATGACACCTGCACACGAAATACTGTTGAGTTGGCCGACCTTTACAGATGCAGCAAACGAGGCCGGTATGTCCCGCCGCTATGGGGGAATTCATTTCCGGGCTGCCGACTTAGCTGGAAGGTTGCTGGGAAGTTCGGTCGCTACAGAGGCGTGGCAGAAGGCGCAGAGCTACTTCGATGGCTCGATCACATCAAAAACCAACCCGGAGCTTGCGACTGGCTCTCCAGACTCCCGCGTCAGCGAGCCAGTTCGCTGAATCCCCTGCCTGCGCTGGCAACTGAACAATTTTCGCTCACAACGGGTGGCGAATGGACGGTCGGACGCTGACCGCAACGGGCCGTATGGAAAACAAGGGACTAAACGGGGGACTGCGATGTATTTCTTGCGGGAACTTACAGGTGCTTAGGTGTCATCCGTGCGCTTGTAAGTTGTTCTGTATCAGTTTCCCTTTGAACTCATAACCGAAAGGGCGGCGGCTTCATTCCGGATCGGCCAATCCGGGTCCGATCTGGGTCCAATAAGCCGGCCAAAGAGTTCCCTTGAGTTCCCTTAGAGGAATAAGAACGGGCTGTCGGTACCGTTAAGTTCCAATAAGTTACATCGGCGAGTGACTCTGTCACGGCAGAGGTCGCGAGTTCGAGTCTCGTCGTCCCCGCCACTCTTCTCATGGAGTTATCGGATCTGACACCGATAACTCTGACCCACAGACGTACCCACATTCCGCAGTGGACGGTCTCTGCTTCGAATCCCACGGCGTCAAGGAACTTTTCTTGAGCCGCGATCATCTCGTCAAGGTCTTCATCCGTATACAGGACAAGCGTGGTCCGAATCCGCGAGTGCCTCAAGATTCCTTGCACGGTCTTCGGATTCTCCTTGGCTTTGTTGACCAGCCAGTTCGACAGGCTGTGGCGGAGATTATGCAGACTCCACCGATGCCCATCGGGGATGGTCACGCTCGCCGCTTTCGCCGCGGGGCGTAAGTGGCCGGAGCAAAATACCGACGCACAGGTCGCTGGGGCTGCAGCAACCCACAACCAGAGAAAAATCTCCGTGTGGCCGCACGGGTCACCGAGCACCCCAGTCGGGGTAACCGGTATGCACATAGCTGGTGTCGCGCACGTTCCGGATGCGCTCCGCTCCACCGAACTGTTTGCCCGGTTTCTAGCGCGGGTTGATGATGTGATTGTCTATGCTGCGATGCAGCATTCCGAGCGATTCGTGTGCTGGGTTGTCGTCACGGACAGCGACCGCAGGTGCCTCTGGCCACCCAGAATCCTTTCAGCCAGTTGCAAGCCTTAGGTTGAAACGATTCGCGCCGCCCGGCAAGAAAAAATGAAGCTGGTCACAGGGGTGCCCTGCGCAAAATCAAGAGTTAAGAAATTGGTTGTGTTGACATGTCAACACAACCAATTTCCCCTCCTCTCTCAGTCGGCCACTGCGACCGGTTTTGAGACCTCTGCCAGCGGCCCCGAGAGTTCCATTTCCTGCGCATCGACGACCGCGATAGCAGCGATGTTGACGATCTCTTCCACCTCCGAGCCTCGCGGCAGCAAATGCACCGGCTTGCTCATCCCCATGAGAATGGGACCAACCGTTTCGGCGCCGCCGATCTTGGCCAGCAGCTTGTAAGCGATGTTGGCGGAATTGAGGTCGGGGCAGATCAGCACGTTGGCGCCACCTTTGAGCGAGCTGAAAGGATACATTTCCTCCAGCATCTCCGGGGAAAGGGCAACGTCGGCCATCACCTCGCCATCCACCACCAGGGTCGGGTCCGCCTTGTGCAGTAGATCCACAGCTTTGCGAACTTTCTCACAAAGCGGGTGTTTGGTGCTCCCGAAGCTGGAAAACGAGAGCATCGCGACCCGTGGCACGACGTCGAAACGCCGGGCCGCCTCGGCTGCGCAGAGGGCAATCTCCGCCAGATGTTCCGCCGTGGGATCGATATTTACGCTGGTGTCAGCCAGGAAGTAAATGTCTCCCTTGCGTGGGATCATGGCATAGCAACCCGCCACTGTGTCCAGCCCTTCGCGCATGCGCACGATTTGCAGCGCCGGGCGGATCACATCGGGGAAGTGCTGCGTGACGCCGGAGACCAGGGCATCGGCATCGCCCATGTGCACCATCATGGAACCAAAAACATTGCGGTCGTTGATCAGCGTGCGGGCTTCGCTCGGCGTTACACCCCGGCGCTGCCGCAGCCGGAAGAGTTCCTGAATGTAGCCTTCGCGCAGCGTAGACTCGGATGGATCGACGACGCGCGCGTCCTTCAGATCCAACCCCAGATCGAGTGACTTTGCCCGTATCACCGAGGTGCTGCCCAATAGGATGGGCACAGCGATTTTCTCCTCCATCAACCTGTAACAAGCGCGCAGGATTTTCTCATTCTCTCCCTCCGGAAAGACCACACACTTAGGCTTGGCCTGCGCTTTGTGAATCATTACCCGCGAGATCTCGCGGGCTTTCCCCAGACGGCGCTCGAGTTGCTCGCGGTACTCTTCGAGGTCGACCGGCTCCTGCGCTACACCGCTGCGCATGGCAGCTTCGGCCACGGCGGAGGACTCCCAGATCAGCACGCGTGGGTCGAACGGCTTCGGAATCAGGTAATCGGGACCGAACTTCAACCGCTCCACTCCATAGGCGCGGCAGACCGAGTCGGGTACGTCCTCCTTGGCTAAGTCGGCCAGGGCTCGCGTCGCGGCCAGCTTCATCTCATCGTTGATCGCGGTCGCGTGCACATCGAGCGCCCCACGGAAGATGAAGGGGAAGCCCAGAACGTTATTCACCATGTTGGGATAGTCCGAGCGGCCGGTGCACATGATGACGTCGGCGCGGCAGGCTTTGGCGTCCTCGTAAGTAATCTCCGGATCGGGATTCGCCATGGCGATGACAATCGGACGGGCCGCCATCGAGCGCACCATGTCCTGCGTGACCACGCCACCGACGGAGAGTCCGAGGAACATATCGGCGCCTGTCATAGCCTCCGCCAGCGTGCGCAGCTTGGTGTCTTGCGCGAAGCGCTCCTTGTAAGGATTCATGCCTTCCGTGCGGCCCTTGTAAACCACTCCCTTGGTGTCGCACAGCATGATGTTCTCCCGCTTCATGCCCAGACGAATGTAGTGCTCGGCAGTGGCCACGCCCGACGCACCGGCGCCGTTGATGACGAGACGTATTTTGCCGATGTCCTTGCCCGCCACTTCCAGAGCGTTCAATAACGCAGCCCCGGAAATAATGGCGGTGCCGTGTTGGTCGTCGTGGAAGACCGGGATGTGCATGGTCTTCTTCAAGGTCTCTTCAATATAGAAACATTCCGGGGCCTTGATGTCTTCGAGGTTGATACCGCCGAAAGTCAGCTCCAGAAGTTGGCATACTTTAATGACGTCGTCGGGATTATGGCTGTTGACCTCGATATCGAAGACATCCACGTCCGCGAAGCGCTTAAAGAGGACGGCCTTGCCCTCCATGACGGGCTTGCCGGCGAGGGCGCCGATGTCGCCCAGCCCGAGAACGGCGGTTCCGTTGGTCACCACGGCGACCAGATTTCCGCGTCCCGTGTACTTAAACGCGTCATGCGGATTCTTTTGAATTTCCAGGCATGGCACAGCCACGCCCGGCGTATAGGCCAAGCTCAGATCGCGTTGCGTCCGGCACGGTTTTGTCGGGGTGACCTCAATTTTTCCCGGGCGCGAGCCAGAATGGTAGTCGAGTGCTTGCTGTTTGGTGAACGACATGAGTCTCTCCTGGATGTTTCGTTTGCGGCCGGAGGCGCCTCCACGGTCCAGCTCGTAAATGGCATTGCAGTGCGCCGGACGACCATAACCAGTCTGCTGCCGTGCACAGTCGGAAACAGTGATCGGGGTCACAGCCTTTGGCCCATTCACGCCAAGGGTGATCGGTCAGGCGATGCAATGGATCGGGCGGCTCAGGCCAATAGCGCCGGCAGGGCCTAACTTCGGTTCCTGTCCCAAAAGTGGGATTGGAGATAACACCCTTTGGAAGTAAGAGGTTAGGCGGGAGAGAGCACCCTTGGTGGAGAAGTTGTCAAGATCACCCGGCGCTGAACTGTGCTGATGGAGAGCAGTCTCTGCCGACGGATGGCCGTCACTCCCATACAGGTTGACGGAGTCACGGCGAAAAACAAATGGCAGCAGAACCAGGGCCGTGTCTTTGACGCGGCCCTGCAAATCGCGGAATCGCTCCCGCTATTTTAGGAAAACTTCTTGCAAAAGTTCCGAGCTGACGATCTCCCGAATCTCTGCGCGCTTCTCGCTAAGCTGCTGCGCCGGAGCTTTCCCGCCCATGATCTTGTCGCGAACCGCCTCGCCTTTTGCCGCCAGTCCGTCCATGGCAGCGTAGTTCTTGAATTCGACGGCCAAACAGATGTCCCAATCCTCCGGACTGTTCTTGGTCTCCTTGAAGAAAACTTTGTAGTCCAGGATCAACCCCTGCCGCTTCTCTTCCTCGATCAGCGGCTTGGTGGACTGGCGCAGGCTGGTGAGGTATTCATCCATGTGAGTGGGTTTCACGCGAACCAACTGAATGCGCCAGATGGGGCCCTCGGTGTAGTGCTCCTGCGCGAACAACGCAGGCGCAAGCAACAACAGGAAAACGACGAACCCGTAGAGTTTCTTCATAGTCAATCTCCTAAACTGGGTGAGTTAACGGCTGGAGGATCATACACTGAGTTCAGGAAAATTGGAAAGCCTGCGGGTTCGAGCTTAAGCTGAGAATTGCTGGTGAAATTGCGACTTAGACCAACCGTCACGAATGGCCATTCATGAGCCAGCTTCTAGCGCACGATCCAGGCAGAGGCGGCGACAAGAACGCCAGCGGCCGCCATAAACAGGCCAAGATGCCAGAACATTCGGCGGCCTGAGAGCAGGGTGATCGAGGTGATCACCAGCGCGATCTCCAGGAAGACTTCGCTGAGATCGAAGCGGTCGGCCTTGCGGCGGGCGAGTTCGGTTTCCCTTTCCGTTGCGCGGGCCTCTTTGTCGAGTTCCTTCTGTTCGTCCTTATAACGGTCCGCTTCGGCCCGGTATTTTTCCTGCAGTTTAGCAACGCCTTCCGCGTCTTTGCTGGCGACCACGGTGGTCAGATCGGCGAACAATTCGTCGGTATGGCGGCGGATATTCTTGGCCTGGTAGTAGGCCCACTGGTCGGTGACCTTGTTCTGCAAAATGATTTCTTCGGTGTGGGTGCGGTGGCCGAGCAGCGACACAGCTGCCACCAGGACGGCCAGCACCGCCATGGTGAGCGTGATGGGCGCGAGATCGGGATGCTCCCGGGCGCGTTCGGCTTGCTCGTGCAATTCGTTGATCTCTTCGGGCATGGTGTCGGGCTCCTGTCTAAACTTGCTGGTGGAGAGCCGGGCGTCTCCGCCCGGCCGCCATACTGCTGGACGGGCGAGAAGCCCGTCGCTCCACCGCAAAACTGGTTACGCTAGCGACGATCTATGAGGATAAATCAAACTGCCTATTCTCCCATCACTTTAATGATCACTCTCTTGTCGCGCTGGCCGTCGAATTCGGCGTAGAAAATCTGCTGCCAGGGGCCGAAGTCAAGTTTCCCGTTGGTGACCGGCACGATGACTTCGTGGTGAATGATCAACGATTTGAGGTGCGCGTCTCCGTTGTCCTCGCCGGTCTGGTGGTGCTGGTAGTTGGGGTTGAACGGGGCGAGCGTTTCCAACCACTGGTCGATGTCCTTGATGAGGCCGCTCTCGTTGTCGTTGACGTACACCCCGGCGGTGATGTGCATGGCGGAGACCAGGATCATGCCGTCTTTGATCCCGGACTTTTTGAGCGCGCTCTCGACTTGCGGGGTCAGGTGGACGTAGGCGCGCTTCGTTTTCGTGTGCAGGGTCAGGTATTCGGTGTGGAGTTTCATAGATATTATCTAAACACACACGACGCAAATCTAACCACAGGAGACACAGAGGAACACAGCGGAAATCTTGCACGACTACCGAAGCAAATAAAATGATGCAATCGCCCGTGGCTTCACTTATAGTGGATGGGATTTTTGCCATTGGAATAGACCTTGAACTCACAAGAGAGCGACTTACAAGCCTTACGTGCGCTGCTTCGTGACCTTGCTACCCGCGTTGAGCGGTTGGAACGCAGAACAGGGGCCGAGGGTTTCGCGGCAGAACACGTGCCGAGTACGGAAACTCAGCCATCTCCGGCCCCGCCGCCGCAACCGGTCACGAACACGTTGCCGGTGCTTCCATTGCCGCCGAGCCCCACTTCGCAGATTGCTGCGGCCACGCCTGAGATCGACCTCGAATCCCGCATCGGTTCGCACTGGTTAAACCGGATTGGCATCTCGGCGGTGCTGATCGGTGTGTCGTACTTCCTCAAGTTTGCCTTCGACAATAACTGGATTGGTCCCACGGGACGCGTGTCCATCGGATTACTGGCCGGGATTGCCGTCATTGTTTGGAGCGAGAGTTTCCGCACGCGTGGTTACAAGGTATTTTCCTACTCGCTGAAAGCGGTTGGCGTGGGAGTGTTGTATCTCTCCTTGTGGGCTGCGTTCCAGGTGTATGGTCTGATTCCAAGCGGCGTTGCGTTTCTTGCCATGGTGATCGTGACCGGTTCGACCGCGATGCTGGCCATCAAACAGGATGCCGAGATACTGGCCGCCATTGCCTTGACCGGCGGTTTCGTTACGCCGCTGCTGCTCTCAACCGGACAGAACCGTGAGATACAGCTGTTCTCCTACGTGACGCTGCTCAGCGCTGCGTCGGTGGCTCTAGTTGTCTTCAAGCCGTGGCGGCGATTACTCGTGCTCAGTTACGCCGGCACGCTGGTGCTCTATATCGCCTGGTACGCGCAATACTATCGCCGCTATGAATTCGCGGCTACCTTTGCCTTCGCTACCATATTTTTCGCCATCTTTGCCGTGGTGCCGTTGGTATCGAAGGCTCCAGAAGGGACAGTTTCCCTGCCGTATCTGCCGGGCCTACTCACTTTCATCAACACCGGCGTGTATTTTCTCCAAGCCTACGCCATGGTCGAGGAGATCGATAAACTGGCCATGGCTTGGTTTGCGCTCGCCTTGGCGGCCGTGCACATCGGACTGGGCCGCATCGTCAGCCGTCGACAGCCGGCCCATGCCGAGGCGCTGCGGTTGCTGCATCTGGCGCTGGCCGTCGCCTTGATCACCATTGCCATTCCCATCCGGCTGGACGGGCACTGGATTACGGTGGGCTGGCTGGTCGAAGCCGGAGTGCTGCTGTGGGTCGCGGACCGGATTGACGCGCGTTTCCTGCATTATCTGGCGGCCAGTGCGCTCGCCCTCGGCGTAGTGCGGCTGTTGGCCTTCGATGACTTCATGGTGAGCACATTGCTGCTGAATTCGCGGATGGCGACTTATCTGCTCGCCATAGCGATGCTGGCGCTGCTGGCGTGGTTCAGCGTAAAGCGCGAGGGCGAATTCGACCGTCAACTTGCCGCGTTTGCCGTGCTGGCCGTGAGCGTGCTGGCGCTGGTTGGTTTGAGCCGCGAGATCGGGGATTACTACGGGCGGCAGATCTATGCCGGTCCGAACCGAGTTATCTCGTGGTCGGCGGCGATTGCGGCAAACCGGCACCGGCTCCTGATCGCCGAAGGTTTCACCTATTCCGCTTTGTGGATGGCATACGGCGCGCTGCTCATGGCGATCGGCTTCTGGCGCAAGTCGGCCTTTTTCCGCTGGCAGGCGTTGTTTCTGATCGCGGCCACGATTGTGAAGGTCTTTATTTATGACGTTTCGCAACTCGACCGCGGTTACCGCATCCTGAGTTTTATGATCCTCGGCGCGCTTCTACTGGCGGTATCGTTCGTGTACCAGAAAGATTGGCTGAAACTGTCGTCTCCGCAAGGTAAAAGTCAAGAAGGAGGCGGACGGAGTTGATCAAACGGCGCGCCGTTTTGGCCCCTTGTGTTCTTGTCCTCGGTGGCTTCGCTTTCGCGCAATCCATCGCGGCTGCTCCGGCGCGCGAATATTTCCGATACACGCGCGACGTGGCGATCTCGCAGCCCGCCAAGCAGAACTATCTTTCGATCGATGCCGCCATCTGGGCGCACGCCCGCGCCGATCTCTCCGATGTGCGTCTATATGATCGCGATGTTCAGGTTCCTTACGCGCTCAGCGAAGAACAAGCGGCGTCTTCGACCGAAGAGCGGGTAGCGCGCATCCTGAATCTCGGAGTTCGTGGCGGACGCACCGAGTTCGATCTCGACATGGGAGACGGCACCGAGTACAACCGTGTGCAGCTTCATCTAAGGGCCACTAACTTCGTAGCGTCGGCCACGGCGGAGGGGCGCGATGCCCTCGGTGGAAGCTCAGGCCGCAAGCTTTCCACATCGACTCTGTATGATTTTTCTCGCGAAGGCCTGGGCAATAACTTCGCGTTGCGCATACCGCTGGCAACTTTCCGCTATCTGCATGTGAGCATTACACCCGCTATTTCTCCCCGCGATATTACCGGCGCCAGTACGTCGGCGCAGCGTGAGGCCCAGGCCATGTGGATTTCCGCGGGCCGCTGCCACTCTGCCGAGCAAGTTCGGCGCACGACCCGGATTGCTTGCGATCTCGATCCCGGTGTTCCGGTAGGACGCATCCTGCTCACGGTTCCGGCGGGCATCGTCAACTTCCGGCGTGCCGTCAGCGTGAATGATCCGCAAGGGACCGAGCTCTGCAGCGGCAGTATCAGCCGTATCCGCATGAAGAGCGGCGGCAAGGAAGTGGTGACGGAGGATCTCGCGCTCAGCTTCTGCACCAGGAAGGAACACCAAGTTCTGATCGAGATTGACAATGGCGACAACGCGCCGCTGACGGTGGAGAAGTCCGAACCGCAGTCGCTGGAGCGGAGGATCTATTTCGATCCCGCGGGCAAGACCGCGATCAACTTCTATTACGGCGACGAAAAGTTGCCCGCTCCCGAATACGACTACGCCAGGTTCTTCCACAAAGAGGCAGATGCAACGCAGGCTGTCATGGGAGCCGAGAATCAGAATCCCAATTACACGGGCCGTCCCGACGAGCGCCCGTGGTCCGAGCGGCATAAGTGGGTTTTGTGGGGAGCAATGCTGCTGGCCGTGGTGGTGCTTGCCATGCTTGCCTTGAAGGGTCTTACCAGCGGCACGCCTGCCGAGAAGTGACCGCCTGAGTTATCCCGGAACTAGATCGGGTCTCCTGAATCGCTCTTGGGGACGGGCACGGCCTCACAGGCTGCGGAAAAACTCACGAAGTGTGAATCTAAGTGGAAGAGCGGCCCTTCAGGACCGCGTAAATCCCGCAAAATCAACGCGGGCTTTAGCCCCGGGCGGCTGCCGAGCTGCGCTCGGTTTGGACGAGCGAGGGCGCCCGTCCCCACACTAGCGCATCGACTCTTCGACTTCGGTGATCCAGTTGGGGCGCTTTAGCACTTCGCGGGGCTTGGGGCCGTCGGCGGCTCCTACTATGCCGTCTCGCTCCATTAAGTCGATTAGGTGGGCGGCTCGGCCGTAGCCGATGCGCAGGCGGCGCTGCAGGAGCGATGTGGAGGCTTTGCCGAACTCGACCACGAGGCGCACGGCATCGTTAAAGAGCGGATCGTTATCGTCGGCGGAAAGTTCTCCGGAATCGCCGTCGCTGCCTGACGACTCGCTATCTTCTATTGGAGTTTCGAGGAATTTCTCCTGGTACTGCGCCTGGCCTTGGGCTTTCCAGAATTCCACCACGGCTGCGATTTCTTTTTCGGTTACGTATGGAGCATGGAGGCGGTGGACGCGCGCGGAGCCGGCAGGCAGGTAGAGCATGTCGCCGCGTCCGAGAAGCGATTCGGCGCCGTTCGCGTCGAGAATGGTGCGCGAGTCGACTTTGGTGGCGACACGGAACGAGACGCGGGCGGGGAAGTTTGCTTTGATCAGTCCAGTTATAACATCGACCGACGGCCGCTGCGTGGCAAGCACTAAGTGGATACCTACGGCGCGGGCCATCTGCGCGAGGCGCGTGACGGATTCTTCCACGTTATGGCCGTCGAGCATCATCAGGTCGGCCAACTCGTCGATGACGATGACGATTTTTGGAATGGGACCCTCGTCGTCGCTCGATTCCTCGCTGAACAGGCTCGGCGTGTCGTCGAACAGGCGGTTATAGCTGTCGATGTTGCGGACGCCTTTCGAGGCGAGCAGTTTGAGGCGACGCTCCATTTCGCGGACGGCATTGCGCAGCGCGTTGGCGGCGAGCTTGGCCTCGGTGATGATGGGCGTGTAGAGGTGCGGGACGCCTTCGTAAACTCCCAGTTCAAGCCGCTTCGGGTCCACGAGCACGAGCCGCACTTCATCGGGCGTCGACTTATACAGGATCGACATGATCATGGCGTTGATGGCCACGCTCTTGCCCGTGCCCGTAGAGCCGGCGATGAGCAGGTGGGGCATGCCGACTAAGTCGGCGGCGGCGATGCGTCCGTTGATGTCCTTGCCCATGGCGACCGTAAGCTTGGATTTGGAGCCGAGAAATTCCGGCGACTCGATGTTCTCGCGCAGCCAGATGATTTCGCGCTCGCGGTTCGGCACCTGAATGCCGACGGTGCTCTTGCCGGGCATACGCTCGACGAGGATGCTTTCCGCGCGCAGCGCGAGGCAGAGATCGTCGGTGAGGCTGACAATGCGGCTGTACTTGATGCCGGCTTCGGGCTTGAATTCGAAGGTGGTGACGACCGGGCCGGGGTTGATCTGCGTGACTTGGCCGAAGACTTCGAATTCCGCATACTTCGCGGTCAGAACCTGGGCGATGACTTTCAGTTCGTCTTCGTGGACGGATTGCTGCTCGTCGGGACGGTGCAGCAGGCTCGACGGCGGGAGCTTGTAACTGCCCGCGATTTTGGGCAGGATCGTTTTCGCCTTGTGCTCGGTGTCGGCGCGCTCATTGACCTTGACTTCGACCCCGATTTCGGCAGAGGCAGCGGGCGAATTCTGGGGCGGCGCGGTGGCGACGGAGCTGTCTTCGCTCTCCTCGGCCATCATTCGTTCGATGCCGGTGCGTGGGGTCGGAGCTGAGGACCGCACGCCGGGGATTTCCTGCTCCTGACGCGGGGCTTCAGAACGAGCTGGAGCGAGACGCGCGGGGACGAGCTGCGCCGTGACGGTTGGTTTTTCGGCGCGGCGCTTTTCGAGTTCTTTTTGTTGACGCTTGCGCTCGCGCTCGTTCTGCCAGTCTTTAAAGCGATCTCTGAGCGCCAGGACGAAGGCGAAGCGCGTGGGCGCCCAGAGTTCAATCGCCGCGAACGAGAACGCGGTGGTGAGATAAAGCGCGACGGCCAGAACCGTAGTGCAGACAATGTATGCGCCGGCAACGTTAAGGTAACGGATTAAGACGTCGCCAACGATGCGGCCAGCCAGGCCTTCGATCGGGATGGCACCCATCCAGCGAAGGTGCCCGGGCAGGATGGCGAAGAGCGCGGGCACGAACATGAGCAGCCAGATTCCGCCGAGGGTCTTCGCGATCGGAGTTTGCACGGGTCGCGAACGGAACCAGCGCGCTCCGAGCATGGCCATGAAGATGGGCAGCAGAAACGATCCGACTCCCCAGAATTGCAGGATGAGGTCGGCAAGATAGGCTCCGAAGATGCCGATCCAGTTGCGGGCAGCGTGCGATTTGGTGAGGATGGAGGCGCTGTTCAGCGAGGGATCGAGCGGCGAATAGGATGCCAGCGCGAGGAAAAGGAGGAGCGCGGAGACGCACAACACGAATCCGGCGAGCTCGTTCAGACGCCGGTTCTTGGTTGGCGCAAAAATCTTCGAAAAGAATGTCATGTGGCAGCGACGGCGATGCTGGGACGAACCTCCTCCGCAGCGCCGTAACAAGGCCAGAGCTTAATAATTATGGCAAGAAGCGGCGGTTCCTACAATGCGGGAAAAGGGACGGGGTGGCGAGTTGGGTACGGGCGCTTACGCATTGCAGACAGAAATTCTTCTCCCGGCCCTTTGATCCAGCGCCCAGAGTGAAGTGGAGCAGGATTCCACGCTACCGTCCGATCATCCCCGCCGCCCAAGCCAGCACGGCGATTCCAAGCACGATGCGATACATCGCAAATGGTGCGAAGCCGCGCCTGCGGACATAGCTCATGAACCAAGCGACGGCTCCGTAGGCGACGATGAAGGAGACGACGAAGCCGATGGCGAGGATGACCCATTGATGAGGCGTGATTGCGGCGACGCCGATGGGATTTTCATCTTTGCCGGAAAGCGATTTGAAGAGCGTGTAAAGCGTGGCCACCGTCATGGTTGGTATGGAGAGGAAGAAAGAGAACTCGAGCGCGGCGGGGCGCGACATTCCCACCAGCTGTCCGGCGGCAATCGTGGACATGGAGCGCGAGGTGCCGGGGAAAACGGCGGAGAGAATCTGGCACGCGCCGATCCAGATGGCTTGGCCGCCGTGGATGTCGTCCATCCTCCAAGTGTGGATGGGCGAACCTTGGGTGGGCGAACCAGCGGCTCCCGGCCCGGCCTTTTCCCAGGGCGCCTTCATGGCGTCGATGATCCACATCACGATGCCGCCGATCAGCAGGGCCGTGCCCATCACGTAGAGACTCTCGAGGTTCTTACCGATCACTTTGGTCAGCAGAAAAGACGGGATCGCGGTGACGACGAATGCGATCATGACCAGGCTCAACGGATGAGTCAGGTAATCGCAGTCTTTCTGCTCACCCTCCGGAAAGGTTGAAATGAGCTTGGCGATGTGCTTGCGGAAATAAATTGGCAGGACCAGGATCGCGCCTAGCTGGATGACGATGGAGTACATCTTCCAGTAGCCGCTCGACAGCGGCACGTGCAGTAGGACTTCGGAAATGCGGAGATGGGCGGTGGAACTGACGGGCAGGAACTCGGTGAGGCCTTCGACAATTCCCAGCAGCACGGACAAAAGATATTCGTTCAAGTGTTCTCTCCAAAATTTAAGGTAGAGACGCGGCTGGCCGCGTCTCACGCGGAGACGGGCAAGCCCCGTCTTTGCGGGAATTCATTGTCCAATTGTCGCAGGTTCCGCGTATGTCCGGCAGAGACTATCTGGCTTGTTCTTGTGGAAGCCAGCAACTGCGCACTCCACACGAAAAGCTGAAGGCTAACGGATGTTTTAGAACTCGTAATGCACTCCAAGGGTTACGTTGTTTGCATGGAAGTTCCGAGGAGCGGTGAACCCGTAGGCCGGACCGCTCATCGCAGTATTTGGCAGCGTGCTGCAGGGCACGACCGGAGCCGGGATAGTCAGCGTCGGGAGCGTGCTGGAGGGATTGCAATACTGTGCTCCCGAAGGACCACCCTCGCCGTAGCCGAAGTAGTTATACTCGCCCTTCCAGATCAGATTCTTTCGCATCGCATAGGAGAGATTCACAAAAGGCGTCTGGTAGGTAGAGACCAGCGATCCGTTCACATCGCGCGGATCGTTGAAAAAGCGGCTGCCGTTGACCGAGCTTATTCGGTAGCCGATGTTGGCGTGGAACTTGTCGATCGGCGAAAGAGCCAAGGCCACTGACGCGTACTGCGTTGGAGCGTTCATGAAGTCCTTAGCCGGACCAAAAGTATAAGGAGTCCCCGCCACGCGGGGAGTCGGAGACGGGCAGGCCGCGCCGGTGGGCGTCGCGGCGCCCGGTATGGTGGTGCTTGCGGCCGTGCCCTGGAAGCAGATGTTGGTCGCCGTGTACACGCCGCTGTAGGCATAGCTGATGTCGAACCCGTAGTGCTCGTTCGGCATCAAGTCGGCGTTCAAACTCAAAGTGCGGATATGATCGACGTGCTGGAGCGGGCCATCAACGGACGCTGTGCCTGTATTGTTCGTATTGTTGTGGCGCTCGAGGTCATTGTACGCGCCGGAGAACGTCGCCCAGGTCTTCGGCCGGTATTTGGTGTGAATTCTGTAATGCTGAAGCTCGCGGGGTGCGACCGGGGTGAGGACATTGTCGGCGTACAGAACCTCGATCGAACCGTTGATGTTCCAGTTGTTCGTCGGCTGCACAGCGACGCCGAAGGTACCGCCGTTCTCGTTGATGGTGTAGTTGGAGATACCGGACAGGTATCCCGTGGTGTTCGCGGCACCTTCGCCGATGGTGTGCTCCTGGTGGTGATAGGTGAGCGTGAACATGGTGCGATCCGTAAGGTCGTACGCCGCTGTGAGGTTGTTCGTGATGAACTTCTGGCCGAAGAAATCAAACAGCGGCGTAGCGACGGCCGGACTGCCTTCAAACGTAGAAGTTGCCTTGCCCGTGGCCGGGTTGATCGGAGTGTTGATCACCGTGGTGGTTAACGTCGTGCTATTGATGTTCGGGGTTGCGGAAGTCACGGTGGTTAGACTCGTAATGTTGGCAACTCCCGGCTGGTGCACATTCGAGTAGTCGATCTGCTCGGAGATGCTGAGCTTTTTCAGCGCCTGCCAAGTGACGCCGTAGTCGGCGGCGATCGCTTCCCGCTTGGCGAAAGCGTTGCCGGCATACGTGATTTCGCGGCTCGTTCCCGCCAGGCCCTGGAAGTCGTCGTAGTAGTTCGGCAGGCTCGTGTTCGCTTTGGTGTAGCGAACGTTGCCGTTCATCGTAACGTCCTTGATGCTGGAGCTTTGTAACCGGAAGATTTCGGTCGGGAAGATTTCGCGGGTTGGCTGGGAACGCGAATAGCTGGTAATCACATTACACGCCGGATCGACGATGGGTAGACCGTTCGGAGTCTGCGCCGGGGAAATTGGGGCGGGTCCAACGCCGGCGTTGCAGGTGATGCCGACCGGACTGTTGATCGGATTGTCGTAGCTCTGGAGCACTGCGACCCTGAGTCCGTTCGCTTCCTGCAGGTTGAAATACTGGGGCGCCCCGCTGAAATAGGAATCGCCCTTGTAGTGAGTGACCTGCTCTTCGTAGGTCAACCGGGTCCGCGATACGGGCTTCCACTCGACCGATCCCGTCCAGTCATCAGTGCTGTTGCGCTGATACTCCTGGAGCAGCAGGTCGTTGTAGCCGCCAACAAAATAACCGCTGGGCGTCAGGCTCGGACCCTGGAAGACGTTCTGCGAGTAGCCGAAGCGGAAGGTCACCTTCGAGAGCGGAAGCAGTGTAAGTTTGGTGTCCGTCATGCGGCGCACCGTGTTGAACATAAACGGCGACTGCGTCACCTGCGGCCACGCGTAGGAACCCGTCGGCGCCGCGGCGGGACCGATTGGAATCGACTGGCCGGACGGAAGGTTCGGATTGCCCAGCAGGTTGTAGTCGAAGTACTGGCGGTCACGGCGGAACATGCCGGAGAAGTCGTAGAGCTTGCCCTTGGAAAAGTCCAGCTTGGCAACGTTGTTCGGATCGCCGCCGAGCCCGCTGGTAAAGGCTTTCAAGTGATCGACGAGGGTGTTCTTCGTTTGCGGCAGCGCGCGCAGCTCATAGGTCTCGCCCAGTATGCGCGGACCGGACTGCTGGTTGACTAGAGTGTCGTACATGGCACCGCTGCCGTCGATATTGGCCACACGTCCGCCCAGATCGATAGACTCATGAAGCGTGTAGCCGTCCGGAGGGGTCTGGTGAGACACAAATATTGGAATCTGCGCGACGGCAGTGCCCGCCGTCAAGCCCAAAATGGCTGCGGCCATACCCCCGACAATGCATCGCGCCGCCGCAAGAGAATGCTTTTCACTCAACAGCCGGGAAATCCATCCTGGGTTCATCATATTGAAAGCCTCACTTGAAAAACATTGCTCGTCGAGACCTTGAATCCCTACGCGCAATCGAAACGCGGCCGCGCCTCCGCAATTCTCCAGGCGCGTTGCAATCCATGACCCCTACCTGATGAACGCCGCATTCATGTTCGAGCCATGAATATAGGTATGGCAGTTCGTACAAGTTATGGTTTCCGACGACCCCGCGTTCATTCCGTGAACCGTGTTGGCAGCTACGCCGCTGTGGCACTGGTTGCAGAGCGGGTTGATGGCCGGCATGTTCAGCAGGCGGGCGTTCTGGGAACCGTGCGGAGTGTGGCATCCCAGACACCCCTCGGCCTTGACCGCGACGTGTTCATAGACGAACGGCCCGCGCGTCTCGGTGTGGCACTTAGTGCAGATCGCGTTCTGGTCGGCCGTGGACTTCACGTTGTTGGCTCCGAAGGTGCCGTGCACGTCGTGGCAATCGCTGCACATGATCAAGCCTTCGTTCACCTTGTGGTGGAACGGCATATTGAACGCCGGCTTAGTGTCGGAGTGGCACTGGAAGCAGAGCGTAGGCTGCGGAGCCTTCAGCAGCTTTTCTTCTTCCTTGCTCTGGTGAACGCTGTGGCAGCTGATACAGCTGACGTTCGCCTTGGCGTGGGGCGAGCGGTCAAAGTTCGGGTGCGCTCCCGCGTGACAGGTCAGGCACTTGGCGTCAACCTCTTTGGCCGAGTGCTTCGCGGGATTGAATATCTTGGTTACGTCGCCGCCGCCCGCCACGTGCTCCGCACCGGGACCATGGCAGCCCTCACAACCTTGGTGCGAGGGGCCACCCTCCTTATTCAGTGTGGTCTTCCAGTGCGGCGTTTTCTCCCAGGCGTTGTAAATTTCCTCGTGACAGGTCTTGCAGGTCTCCGCTCCCACGTACTTGGAGTCTTCCGAAGAAGGCGCGCTGGCAGCGGGTGAGCTGGCGGATTGAGGGCTCGTCCCGGCAACCTGCTGGCGAGCCTGGGCTGGAGCAACGGCGACGACGAAAAGACATAGGACCGGGAACAGAAAAACTCGAGCGGCCCTGGAGTTTGCTGGCATTAACATTCGCACGCCCCCTCTCGACACCTGCGGTTTGTCACGAAAAGGTTTGAAGTCGCCCCGACTTCATTTCATCAACGAGGCCCGCCACTTGCGGGAACTACCTTGAATACGGCCTCTTTCGCCGCGTTTCCAAACGTGTCATACGTCTTCACGATGTCGTCCATCGCGACGCGGCATTTGTAGTCGCCGGCTCGAGTTTCGCGGCTGTCACTAATATTTCCGCGGAGATCTTCTCGAAAAGACAACAATCCTACCGCGACTCACAATGCCGCAACTGTTCAATATTGCACACGTTTCGAAAATCAACGAGCGGATCGTATTGAAGATCGCTCGCGGCTGTCTGTGACGATTGAACTGAAAAAATGTGATGAAATCAAGAGCCAAGGCTGTGGAAAAGAGCCTGCCAGTTGTCGATCAGGGGAGGGGCAATCCGCACGATGGCATCGCCTGGATACTGGATGTGATGTGGCGGAGGTCAAGGTGCTGCGCGATGGGCAGCCGTTTACGGCGCCGGTCAAGCTCGAACCGCGCGAATAGGAGGGGGCCGTCAGCGGCCGGCTTCGAAGCGGTAGCCAATTCCGCGCAGCGTTTTCAAATAGCGGGGATGCCGTGGTTCGCGTTCGATTTTCTCCCGCAGACGCCGCACAAAGACGTCAATCGAGCGCGGGGTCACGAAAGAGCCTTCTTTCCACACGGCGTCAAGCAATTGATCGCGGGTAAAGACGCGTCCCCGGTGCCGGGCCAGATACTCGAGGAGCCGGAACTCGCGGACCGTGGTGAGTACCGTCCTGCCCTCGACGCGTACGGTCATCGAAGCGATATCAATCTCCAAATCGCCCAACTGAATAATTTCGCGACTGGGGGCATCGGGCTGAACGCGGAGAACGTTGCGGACGCGCGCAATCAGCTCACGGGGACTGAAGGGTTTGGTGATGTATCCGTCTCCGCCGGCGTCGAAGGCCTGGAGGCGGTCCGGTTCCTGAGTTCTGGCGGAAAGAAAAATGACGGGAGTCTTGCCCAATCGTTCGTGCTGGCGGATCTGGCGGCAGAGATCGAAGCCGCTGATGCCGGGCAACATGATATCGAGAAGAAACAGCGCCGGTTGCGCCATGGCGGCCATGGGAACCACTGGCGCCCCGGAGAAGAATGTGGAGACCTCGTATCCGGCGGTGCGCAGGTTATGTTCGATCAGGTGAGACACATCGGGATCGTCTTCCACGACGTAGATCAGATCGGGGCAACGCGGTTTGTCTGCCGCCTCCAAAGGTTCCATGGCCAGAAGGAGAGCCTCGCACGCTCTCGAAGAGCTTTGCTTAGAAAGAGCTTTGCTTGGATAGTCCCCAACTCACACTAGAGGGACTGTGTTGCAGCAATGTTGCTGCAGTGTTAAAGCAGAGTTAATTTGATCGGGGCCGGTACACTGCGCATCCGATCGCGAACCCTGCTGCATACTCTTGCCTGCGCTTTGCTCGCGCTCGGCCTGCGCGTTACACTGCCAGATATGAATACAGCGAACCAACCGAATGTGAAGTTCGTGCAAACGCCTGATTACCGCGAGACTTACTCCAACAGCGTGCAGATCCGGGTGAATGTCTGGGATTTCCTCCTCGTTTTCGGGACGATGCAGCAAAGTTCGGAGACGCAGGTGGAACTGCGAAACTTCCAGGGGATTTATCTCAGCCCGCAACAGGCCAAGGCACTCATGGCGCTCTTGCAGCAGAACGTGGCGAACTACGAGGCCGCGTTCGGCGAGATCAGACTTGAACCACGCGCTCCGGGCGGACCCGTTCACTAATGGCTGCGCGGCTGGCGGCGCAGTCCGGCAAGAAAACAAGATCTCACCCGGCATCTTCCGCATGGGCGCAGGAGTTCCTTCTGTTCGCGCTGTTCTTTGCCGGATTGATGCTTCTGCACGCGCCACTTCTGCGCCTTCCATATTTTTGGGATGAGGCGGGCTATTACGTTCCAGTCGCGCGCGATCTATTTCTAACCGGCTCGCCGATTCCGCAGTCCACGCCGTCGAATGCGCATCCTCCGCTGGTGATGGCGTGGCTGGCGTTGGCCTGGCGCGTCTTCGGATACTCCACATTGGTCACGCGCACGGCCATGCTGGCGCTGAGCGCGTTCTCGCTGCTGGGACTGTTTCGGCTTTCGCGAACCGCTGCCAATCTGTCCGTGGCGTGGGCGACAACGGCATTAGTGGCGGTTTTTCCCGTGTACTTCACGCAGAGCTCCCTGGCGCAGGTGGACTTGCCCGCCGCGGGATTTACGTTCTGGGCGCTGGCCGCTTATGTAGAAGACCGTCCGTGGAAGCAAGTGCTCTGGTTCTCAGCGGCGGCGCTGGCGAAAGAGACTGCGGTCCTCGCTCCGCTGGCGCTGTTTGGCTGGGAACTGCTCGGTTATTTCATTCGGCCAAGTTCGAAAGAAAGCTCGAAAGAAACTCGCTGGAAAGAAATTCTTCCACCCGTGGGCAGGCGCACGCACGCGCTTTATCTGCTGCTTCCGGTCGTGCCGCTGGCAGGCTGGTATGCCTACCATTACTCGAAGACGGGCTTCCTCTTGGGCAACCCCGAATTTTTTCGCTACAACGTTGCCGCCACGCTCAATCCTCTGCGCGTCCCGCTGGCTCTGGGAATGAGGCTCTGGCAACTCTTCGGATACTTCGGTCTCTATCTGCTAACGCTGGCGGGATTGTTGGCCATGCTTCGTCCGCCCCAGTTAGAAGGAAAGACAGAAAAGAAGATAGACGCCGGCGTTGCTCGTCCACGCATTTCACTTTCGACACAGGCCGCATTTCTTTGCGTGGTGCTCGCCTATCTGGCTTTTATGTCGGCGGTGGGCGGAGCGGTGCTGGCTCGCTATATGTTGCCGGTCGTCCCACTTGTGATTCTCGTGCTGGTCTCAACTCTCTGGCGGCGCGCGCGGTATTGGAAATTAATTGTGGGAGCGGTCGCAATTGCATTCGTCGTCGGCCTCTTCAGCAATCCGCCGTATGGATTTTCCCTCGAAGATAATCTGGCCTATCGCGATTACATCGTGCTGCATGAGGAAGCGAGCCGCTTCCTGACGATGCGCTATCCCGGCGAGCGCGTTCTAACCGCATGGCCCGCGTCCGACGAACTTACGCGGCCCTGGCTCGGCTATATTAGTGCCAATGCCAGCCAGCCTTTCCGCGTGGCGCGCATCGAAGACTTCTCCGTCTCCCAGATCGATGTAGCTGCCCGCGCTCGCGAGCGCTTCGACGTGGCGCTAGTCTTCTCCACGAAATACCAGCCGCCTCATCCGCTGTTTGGAATTGACAATTGGGAAGCCTGGCAGCGCATCAAGGAAAAGTTTTTCGGCTACCATCGCGACTTACTGCCGGAAGATATTGCCCAACGTCTAGGCGGAACGATCGCCTATCATAAAGAGCGAAACGGGCAATGGGTCGCGGTGATTGCGATAGAGCGGGAACAGGATGCGAGAGTTCCTGGAAGCGGCCCGGCGGGGCGAAGCCTTTCACATCCTCATCAAATGGCAGGAATGCGTCTTGACCACGACCCAGACGGGCTTGCCCGCGCCCAGTTGGAGAGCGTCGCGCGCCGCCAGCGTTAAATGCACCTCGAATTCCGTGCCGCCGCAATCCACCGTCGCCGCGACGATGACGTCTCTCTGCTCGAGTTGCCGGATCGTTCCCGGCAAAATGTTACGAGCACTTAGTCCGCGCGGATGCTCCGTGGCCAGCAGCAGATCACCGGCGCGAACGCCCACGCGCAGACGCGAACCAACATCGGCGCGAACCAGCGGCGTTTCCAACTCGACCACACCGCTCCCCAAGCGGCAAGTCATCGTCCCGCGATCTTCGTGCAGCGCCAGCACGGTGGCGTCGAAAATGTTTTCGAATCCTGAAAGTTGCGCGACGGTTTCCAGCCGCGGAGCGCGCATGACTTCATGCGGCAGCCCTTGCGCCACGATGCTTCCGGCGTCAAGCACGATGACCTCGTCGCCGAGGGCAAACACCTCCTCGCCATTATGCGTGACGAAGAGAATCGGGACGCGGTGATGCTGGTTCCACCGGCGCAAATCTCCGACAAGAGACGACTTCGTTGGACGATCCAGCGCAGCCAGTGGCTCATCGAGCAGCAGCGCGCGCGGTTCGGTCACGAGCGCGCGAGCCAGGGCGACGCGTTGGCGCTCGCCTCCGGAAATTTGTGCTGGCCGCCGGTCGCGCAAGTGCTCGATGCGGAACGCGGCGAGCATTTCGCGGCTGCGCGTTCGCCGCTCCGCCGCGCTGAGCGCGCGAAGGCCGTAGGCAACGTTTTGTTCGGCGGTCAGGTGAGGGAAGAGTGCCAGGTCCTGATGTACGTACCCGATGCGCCGCTTCCAGGCGGCGAGGTTGCGTTTCTTCTCCGAGTCGTATAGGTCTTCACCGCCAATGGCGATGCGCCCGTCGTCCGGATTGGCCAGTCCGGAAATGCAATCCAGCAGCGTGGTTTTTCCCGCGCCCGAAGCGCCGAAGACAATCGTAAAACCGGCAAGCGCGCGGAAGTGGACATTCAGGTTGAAGCTGCCCTCGGGATTTGCAAAGCGCTTGCGGATGCGGACTTCGAGTTCGGAAGAGATTGGCTGTGTCGATGTTTGTAGTGCGGCTTGTGACGCGGGAGCAGTCTTCACCGCCATGGACCCACCGCCCATGGACGCCGGTTCAAGCCGTACCGGTTCAAGCCGAAAACGACCGACAACACAATGAATGAGATAATCAGCAGCAGCAGTGCCGTCTGATTCGCACTGGAATAATTTGCGGTCTGCACCTGATCGTAAATATCAATCGAGATGGTGCGCGTCACGCCGGGAATGTTACCTCCCACCATGAGCACAACTCCAAACTCGCCCAGCGTGTGCGCGAAGCTGAGCGCAAATCCCGTGACCAGCCCCGTTTTTGAGAGGGGAAGTACGATGCGGAGAAAGGTCTGCACCGGCGAATGGCCAAGCGAGGCCGAGGCGCGAAGCAGTTTGGAATCGACCGCGCCGAAAGACGCCGCGAACGGTTGCACTGCAAATGGCAAACTGTACAACAACGACCCGATCACCAGCCCTTCGAAAGTGAAGGCCAGGGTGTGGCCGGTGAGCGACTCCCACCAGCGGCCGAGCGGGCTCCGCGAACCGAGCGCCACCAGGACATAGAAACCGAGTACAGTCGGCGGCAGGACGATGGGAAGCGCGACTGCGGCTTCGACCAGGAATTTCCAGCGCCAGCGCGAGTAAGTTACCCAGTAAGCGATGGGAATCCCGATAGCGATCAGCAGCGTCGAGACGATGGCCGCCAGACGAACTGTCAACCAGAACGCCTCCCAGTTCATTTCAACGTTTCTCCATGTAGATGCTTCTCCATCTCAACGCTTCTCCGCGGGCAGGCTGAAACCATAAGTAGAGAGCAGGGAAGCAGCCTCGGGGCTGCGCAAAAATTCCAGGAATCGGCGAGCCGCATCCGGCTGTTTTGATCTTGAGAGCACGACGGCCGCCTGGTTCAACGTGGGATAAGCATCGAGCGGGACCGTCCAATAGCGGCCTTTATCTTTCAGCGCGGGCGCGAGCGCATGGGAGAGCGCGATCAGTCCCGCCTGAGCGTTGCCCGATTCGACAAACTGCGCCGCCTGCGACACATTTTCTCCCAGGACAAGGCGGCTCGAAACCCGATCGTAAATTCCGAAGTGCCGCAACGCGGCCTCGGCTGCGCGCCCATACGGCGCGTGCGCGGGATTCGCAATCGAAATTTTCTTGACCGAAGGATCGAGCAAAGCTTTCATGCCGAGCTTCGATAAGTCGAGCGGCGAGTCGGCGGGCACCCACAGCACCAACCGGCCGATCGCATAACGGCAGAGCGTGGTTTTCAACGCCAGCCCCTCGGCGATCAACTGTTGCGGATAGTCTTCATCGGCCGACAGGAAGGCATCGAACGGCGCGCCGTTTCGTATCTGATTGGTCAGATTGCCCGACGATCCGAATGACAGCTTCACCGTTAGCCCCGTCTTCTGCGCGTAAGCTGCGACGAGTTGCGGAAGAGCCGCGCTCATATCCGCCGCCGCGGCCACGACAATCTCCTGGGCGGTTGCGAAAGCTCCTGTCGACAGGAGAAGTAGCGCCAGCAATTTGCTCATCGCAGATGTTCCGGGCCTTTCGTTGGGATTGCCCTTAGATCGAATTACAACGTTTCCAGTTATACCAGTTTCGTCTTCGGCAGCGGAAGCTCCTGCACCGGCGCGCCCGTCATATAATCGTGTGTCAATCGTGTTCATTGCAGGAGGAATTTTGGCCTACGACGATCTGCGGGACTGGATCAAAGCACTCGACCGAGCCGGCGAACTGAAGCGTATCCGCACGGAAGCGGACCCGATTTTGGAGATTACGGAAATTGCCGATCGGGTTTCGAAAAGCAGGAACAAAGACCGGCAGGGAACCATCGGCGGAAAAGCGCTGCTGTTCGAGAACCTGAAGGGCTATCCCGGCGCGCAACTTCTCATCAACCAGTTCGGATCAGCCCGCCGCATGCGGCTCGCGCTCGAAGTGGATGCGCTGGATGAAATCGCCGAGCGCATCCGCGGCTTCATGGACGTGAAGTCTCCGCAAGGCTTGCTCGACAAGGTGAAGATGCTGCCCATGCTCGCCGAGGTGGGCAAGTTTTTTCCAAAGACCGTCGCGACGGGCCCATGTAAAGAAGTGATCAAGCGTGACAATTTCTCGTTGCTCGATTTCCCCATCCTCAAATGCTGGCCAAAAGATGGCGGACGGTTCATTACGCTGCCCTGCGTGATCACGCGCGATCCGAAGACAGGGAAGCGCAACGTCGGCATGTATCGCATGCAGATCTATGACGAGCGCACGGCCGGCATGCACTGGCAGCGGCAGAAAGTCGCGGCGGAACATTACCGCGACCGCATGCGTCAATCCGTCGAGCACGACGGAGGAGCAGGCGCCAACGCCCGTGCGTCGGTCGACATCATGGCTCGCTCATCGGGAGGCGCAATGCTGGCCCCCGGCGACCGCCCCTCCGGCAGGATGGACGTCGCTGTCGCCATCGGCACGGAACCGGCGGTTACCTTCTCCGCCATCGTGCCCGCGCCGCCGGATGTCGAGGAATTCATCGTCGCTGGATTTCTACGGCAGAAGCCGGTCGAGCTGGTGAAGTGCGAGACCGTCGACCTCGAAGTTCCAGCCGACGCCGAGATCGTGCTCGAAGGCTACGTCAATCTCGAGGAACTCCGCACCGAAGGCCCCTTCGGCGACCACACCGGCTTCTACTCGCTCGAAGATCAGTATCCGGTGTTTCACGTTACCTGCATCACGCACCGCAAAAACCCGATCTACGCTGCCACCATCGTCGGCAAGCCGCCGCAAGAAGATGCCTGGATGGGCAAGGCAGTCGAGCGCATCTTCCTGCCGCTGATGAAGCTGACCATCCCCGAACTGGTGGACATTAACCTGCCCATCGAAGGCGTGTTCCACAACCTGATGCTCGTCTCCATCCGCAAATCGTATCCCGGACAGGCGCGCAAGGTTATGAACGCTATCTGGTCGCTGGGCCAGGCGATGTTCACCAAGTGCATCGTCGTGGTCGATGAAGATGTGGACGTGCAGGATATCGCCGAAGTTACCTTGAACGTCCTCAACAACATCGATCCCGAGCGCGACATCCAGTTCACGATGGGCCCAGTCGATTCGCTCGACCACGCCTCGCGCCTGCCGGACTACGGCTCGAAGATGGGAATCGACGCCACGCGCAAGTGGTCGACCGAGGGATTTGGCCGTCCCTGGCCGGACGAGATCGTGATGGACGCGAAAACCCGGGCGCTGGTGGATGGCAAGTGGAAGGCGCTGGCAAAGGAGTTGGGTCTCGAGTAAGAGCGAGCTCGTGGATGGTTTGTTGTTTGGGGTAGTTGGTGCAAACGCCTCATTGCATGACTGAAACAGCTAAGAGGGGAAATCGTTCTTCACATCTTTATTCTGTGCGAAGCCCTGAATTCCTTGTATTCAGTCCACGTCACGTTACTGTACCACAAGTCTTTCTGTCCCTGCACCTTGGCAGTAATCCTTTCCCTAATCGGCAACAGGATAGGTGCCTTTATCCCTTCCAACTTAGTCCAGTCATAGTAGATGACTGTCTGGAGAAACTGGGTTAAACAGTCCTCAGGCGGGCGCATTTCAGTGAATACGGACAACACATTGAAGTCCGTGTCTGTTAGAATCTGTTCAAAGCACGCAACCGAACCTTTCCAGACTGGGCGCCCGCCGCCGAAAAGCGGAATTCCTCCTTGCGAATACTCTTCGTAATAACAGCGGTCGTCCTCGACGGCGGACTTAAAACTGAACAGATAGTGGCCATTCACTACGCCTTGGAATATCCAAGAGTTATCGGCTATTTCGCCCAGCGTGTCCAACCAGTCGGCTTGCGTCCAGATACCGTGCTTCTGTATCGGGAAAAATGTCGTTGGCTTACCAAGTTTGTCTTTCCTCTTTAGCTCTCGATAGGTCTGCTGGCCTTCAACGCTAGACAACTCATGGCATAGAGGCTTCTGGGTCCCCTGCACTAAGCACTGCTTGGCAATAAAGTTGACCATTAGATTGGCTGCAGCCTCCGCTTTGGCGCGCAACTTGGCGACTGGGTCGGGCACATCGCTGGGATTTGCTGATAGTTCGGGTATTACCGGCGACGTGCCATCCGGCAAGTCGTTGTCCTGGTACAGCACAAAAGACGCTTCCAGTGGCCTCGGCTCTTCCTCTGGTATGTCATTAAAGACAACGGACCCAAGGCATGGGTCTAACCTCAGTAACGCTCTCGCAATAGTCCTAACGGGAAGAGCGACGGACGCTGTCAAATCGCCGGTTTTGGATTTTATCGCACCGGTAAGTATAATCATTCCGAGCAGGTTTCCCCGCTGGTCAAGCACGGCACTCCCGCTACGTCCGGGTTTCAGGTTAATGTCGAGCACCAGGTTCTCTTGCAGCTGTGCTTTTCCCATTATCAAAGGCACGTTTGCGCCGATTATATGCGCTTCTGTCGTTTCGAATTTGTTCTCGTAGTAGCCAGCAACTTCGACTTTTTGTCCCACGTAGAATTGATATGAATAGGGGACACCCGACTTGTGATGAACGGGCTTCTTCGTATAGACGAATGACACGTCATTCGCGATATTGTAAGACAACGTTTTCTTCCCCGCAGGAACGTCGGTCTTATTAGAATCGCTATCGTTGGCAAGCGATAATACCTTTGTGGTGCGCCGGCCAACGACTCCTAAGTTCGCTCTGCCTAATGCCATTTGGATGTGGTACGCCGTGGCAACGACGGAACAGCGCTCGTCGATACAAATTCCATTACCTTCCACCTCTTGAAATCTTAGGGGGATTGACAAGTGAACGGTGCGACGCTCAACGCCAACAACGTGGTCTTGCACGTTGGTGGCGGCGCACAAACTACTTAGGAAAAACACCGTTGATAATACTCTGAATGAAAGCTCCATGGCGCAGACTCCGTGTCACGTGTGTGGAATTGAAGGTGACGGTCTACCATGTGCTACTGTCTTGCCAAGGCTCACTACTTATCAAATTAAGGCAGCCAGTTAGCCTGCTTTGACTCGCAAGCTCATAAATGACGGTGATATTTGTATGCACGGCGTGCTCAAGCTTGCCGATTTGATCTCCACACAGACGCACTTGCAAAAGGGCGGGTTCTCTTGGGGCCACGTCAGTGCTGAACTCGAGAATGTGAATAACGGTTATAGGCTTGGCGTTTTCGTATCTGGCGGAAATATCGGCGAGCGAGCCAATGACAACTCGTTCCGTCTTGACCTGCGTAAAGGTGGGCACCTCGATCTTGGAGGCAGCCAGATGAGCAAAGGAGCTAACTGACAAGGCTAGCGCGAGAATAAGAAACGAAAGCGAACGCATAGGATTGCTCGTTAGCGGCAAATGGTCAGTGACGCGGTCAAGTGATATATCGGCGTGTCTACGTGAAAACTTGAGTCTCTTTCATTGCGTCCCTATCCAGTCCAGCGCCCCAGTGCACGTCGCCGTTTCCACCCGAAGGACTCCACAGCCCTTCATCCGTTAGTACCCGGCAGGTTGCGTGACCAGTTTTTAGGGAGGGATCTACGCTGTGGTCGGACTCGCTGCTTCCCTCCATGGGAGCGTTGAGGGCGGAAAGCAATCGCGATCCAACGACAACCCTGGCAGGCCGCGCTATAGAAGTTCGCCTTTGAGGCTTTTGCCAATTTGTGTTCTCATATTCGTATCGACGCGGGCCGTGGGGGCTCGCGCGCACGCTTTAACCTCAATCTCATCCTCGAGGAGAAGAATTATGAAAAAAGTCAGGTACATTCCCAAGGGATACAATTCGGTTACGCCGTACCTTGTCGTCAAGGGCGCGGCCCAAGCGATCGAGTACTACAAGAAGGTTTTCGGAGCGACCGAAATCTTGCGTATGGCTGGGCCGGACGGGCGGGTGGGCCATGCCGAACTGCAAGTTGGAAGCTCGCGGATCATGCTGGCCGACGAAAATCCTCAGATGGGCTACCGCAGCGCTGAGAGCATTGGCGCGTCTCCGGTGAGCCTGCTCGTGTACATCCGCGACTGTGACAAAGTTGTCGAGAGGGCGGTCGCGGGGGGAGCGAAACTTCTCAAGCCGGTCCAGGACCAGTTCTACGGCGATCGCTCCGGCTTCATCCAGGACCCGTTCGGGCATCAATGGGGCATCGCGACTCACATTGAAGACGTGTCGCCGGAAGAGATGGACGAGCGCGCGAAGAAGGCGATGCAGGCGGCTTGAGAACAGCTATTGGCTCTTAGCTCTTGGCTCGACCGAAGTTGGATTTAGCTAAAGGCCAAGAGCTGACGGCTAAGAGCCGGATGGTAGTGTCCGCGCTGGCCGTGTGCATTCCTACAAATGCAGTTACAACCTTAGAAAGGACACTCTTATGCTCTCCGCTGGCAATCCCTTTCCAAATTTTTCGCTCCCCAATCAAGACGGCAAAACCACTAAACTCTCCGATTTCGCCGGACACTGGCTCGTCGTTTACTTCTATCCGAAAGACGACACGCCGGGCTGCACCCTTCAGGGCAAGTCGTTTACCGCGACCAAGGACGATTTCGCCGCTGCCGGGATCAAAGTCATCGGCGTTAGTGCCGACGACGTTGCCTCGCACAAGAACTTCTGCAACAAGTTCGCCTTTACCATCGATCTGCTCGCCGACACCGGCGCCAACCTGATGAAGTCGCTCGGCATCGGACAGGCGGAGTGGAAAGGGATGAAGTTCTGGGAGCGCACCAGTTTTGTGGTTGATCCGAAGGGTGTGATCCGCAAGGTGTATGAGAAAGTGAACCCGGAAGGCCACGAGAGGGTGCTGCTCGCCGACATCGAGAATTTGAAGGAGAAGGCGGCCTGACGGCGGTAGTTCAACGAACCACTGTAGAGACGCGGCTTGCCGCGTCTCGGATGGCCGACGATCTCATGTTGTGCGCAGCGGCCACCCTCAGCGGCTGAAGCCGGAGTCGAAAAACGGTCAGTCATCGCAGCGCTGAAGCGCTGCGCCACCCAAAATCAGGCGCGAGATCAGGGTTTTTCAGCAGCTTGAGCCGCGTTTCTACAGGGGTGTCTGCTATTCCGCCAACGGGTCTGTGGCGAACCGCGATGCGCCGCTGCTGTTGGTCCACGCCAAGCGCAGCGTTCCAGCCAACCCCTCGGACATCACCGAGGGCAGGATCTGGTACAGCCGGGAGCGCAAATCGCGGTAGCCTTGAATCCCGGCAAAAAGGTCGCTCATTAGTTCGCGGAAACTGGCGCTTTGCGCGGTTAGAGAAACCATCCGCTCCAGAACGCTGTCCCCGAAAACCTGTCCGCGGTAGAAGCGCTCGGAAACGCGCGCGGCCAGCCTCAACTCGGGAAGCAACTCTTCTTCGAGGAGAACACGGTAGTCGTCAGGCCGTCCGGCCAACAACGCGTCGGCGCACAACTCCGCGGATCGAAGCGCGTAGTAGAGACCCTCTCCGGTGATCGGGTCCACCAAGCCAGCGCTATCGCCGATCATGGCCCAACCTTCCCCGCGGACCTCGAGCGTTTCGAAAGTCTGAGCACGAAAGGAGGGAAGGATGTGCGAGTAAAAGCGGGCGCCGTCTAAATGGAAACCGCTCTCTTCGAGCCACTGTTCTTCGAGCCAACGCTCCAGTCTGCGGCGCAACTCGGAGGCCGAGGTCTCACCCATCTTGCCCGCGATCCCAGCGGAAACATGATCGGCGCGAGGGAAGACCCAGATGTAGCCGGTGATCCCCTTCAAAAATTGAATCTGCATCAGAGAACTGCGGCCGGGGATGAAGTAGCCCGCGGTGACCATCAGATCGCTCGGAGAAATCGGCGAGAGGAACTGGGAGCGGAACGGATTGCGCGCGCCCGCCGCGAGGATCAAGTAGGACGCTCGGTATTCGCGCTGGGGCGTGATCACTTGCCAGTCTCCGGCGGTTCGCGCAATCCGCGTGACGCGTTCCTGTCTTACTTCAACGCGCACATCGACGCCGGCGCGGCGGGCCCGCTCCAGCAACAACCCATTCAGCGCCAGGCGCGAGAAGATCGCGACCGGGTACTGCATGTGGAAGCGTACCCGCTGCCCCGACGGGCTGATCAACTCGCAGTGTTCAACGGGATTCGAATCGCTCCCGGCATCCGCCAGAAACGGATACTGCTGCAAAGCTTTGTGCGTGAGCCCGCCGCCGCAGGGCTTCTCCCAGGCAAGTTTTTCGTCAAAGAGAAGGACGTCTCTGCCGCCCGCCGCAAGCAGCGCGCCGGCCAGAGCGCCCGCGGGACCGCCTCCGACAATCGCGATGGGATGCCGCGCAGTCATTTTACGATCACGGATTTTGGCGCGCAGGAGAGAGGCTCGCCAGCGGGCGGCAACACTCCGCCGCTGTTCTTGCGAGTTCTCCCCAAGTCGGGGTTGGCAAGGGCTCCCGCGTGTTCGCGAGCTTGCCGGTTACTGCAGCGTGGTGGTGTTGCTCAGCCCCTGATAAATGAACAATCCCGCAATGACCAGGATCATGGCCCCAGACAAGGCGCCGAGCACCTTGACGATAGGTGTGATCTTTTTCATCTTGTCCAGAACTTCCACGTGATCCTTATGCATCTGGGATTCGGTTTCATGGAGGTCGATGGAATCGTCCTCGTGCATGGTGAGTGTGCTGCGATAGATCAGGAGGACAATAAGAACCCCCGTCAAAATACCCCATACGATAAGCAGCCCTAACATCGGAGACATATGCCACCTCGGAGCTGAGATCGAGCCAATTCCCGAAGTTGCCTTAAGCCCCAGCGAAAACCGCGCTGCCATCCGCTGGCGTTCGGGTACGGCCCCCTACTGCGCATGATTATAGACCCCTTGGCAAGAGGGGGCTGCGACTTCTTGCCTACCCGAAGCATCTAAACTCCAGGTTTGGGAAGTAGGGCCGGCTCCTGAAAAGCCTTGCCGGGCCAGTTTCAACGTTTGTTATAATAAGAAATTACAAGGAGATAAAACAGATGGCGACCACCTCCGCACCCGATGTACAGCCCAAAACTGCACCAGTCCTGACCCCCGCCGCGATTGCCAAGGTCAAAGAGATCATGGCCTTGCAGACACCGGTCCCGGCCGGATTGCGGTTGTCCGTAGTCGGCGGCGGTTGCTCCGGCTTTCAATACTCGATGGCCTTCGAGAACGGCGCCGGCATGATGGATAAGGTTTTCGACTTTGACGGTTTGAAGGTTTACGTGGATGCTACTTCCCTGATGTATCTTGGCGGGGCGCATGTCGACTACGTCGAGACCCTGGAAGGCGCCGGGTTCAAGTTCGAGAACCCGAATGTGAAAAGTACCTGCGGCTGCGGCTCCTCGTTCAACGTTTAAGCTTTGACATTCGATGCACGACGTTTAAATATTTCTGGCTTTACGTCAAGCCCCGCTTTCGATGCGGGGCTTTTCTGTTGCTGGGATATTGCTGGGGACGTGAGATCTAGTTTTGCGGTGACGTCGGGCTTGGGTTTTGCTGACTCTGCGCCGGAACGTTTTGAGGCTGGCCGACGTTCAGACCGAGTCCTTGTCCTTGCCCCGGCATGCCACCGACTTGCCCGGGAGCGACGCCGCCGATGCCGCCTATCCCAGTTTGCACACCCGGGTTCACCGGCCCGGTCAGAAGGCCGCCGCGGTCGGCCATCGGCACGTAAATAAAGAGCCAGTCGTTGTAGTGGTTCTTACCGTAGAACACGCGAATGCTCTTCGCTTTGCTCGTACTGGCAACCCCGAGTATCGGCCCCCCGCCGAATGTGGGCCCGTTGAAGCCGGAACCGGAATTGGAACGTGCATTGGAATTCGAAGACGACGATCCAGACGAATTCGAATTTCCCTCCGTATCCGACGGATTGCCAGAAGAAGAGCTGCCGGAAGAAGAGTTGCCGGAAGATGTGTCGCCGGAATCGCCACTCGGAGGATTCTGCGCGCCCGCGTTACCTGTCGGTTGAAGGCCACCCGGTTGCACTCCAACGCCGCCAAACCCGCCTTGCATCCCGCCGAACCCACCCTGCGCCCCGCCGAATCCCCCTTGTCCCTGCAGTCCACCTTGTCCCGGGAGCAGACTTTGCCCGGGCGTTTGTCCAAATACCCCGCCGTTTAAGCTGATGTCCTGCTGATGCAGGAGTTTGAAGTCCCTCTCTTTGCCCGTGGCCGGATCTCTGTTCATCGGATCCGTATAGCGCTTGCGGAGGTAACGGATGTTGTTGGTGTTCTCCAGTTGCGCGATGCTCAATGGATAGCTGCCATTCTTCTTGTAGAAGTGTTGAATCGCGCGCATGTACGCGGTGCCGCGGTGTCGGAGTTCCTGTTCGCGGTCGCGCTTGATCTGCTGGCCAATCTCGGGGAGCACGGCGAGCAGCGCAATCGTGATGAGCGCAAGCGCCAGCATCAGCGTGATCATCATGTAACCGCGCTGGGGAATTTGCAATTTGCGATTTGTAATTTGGTAATTTGGCGATCTCAAACCACGATGCCGTCGCATAAACGTTCACTCGCCTGCAAAATTACAAATCGCAATTACCAATTACCAATCGGCTATGGCCTTTATCCTGGAGATCCTTGAACCAGGGGCAGGCTCTGCCGGTTGTTGTTGAGCACATCTTCCACGTCCACCGCTGTTGGCGAGATGTGTAAGACGCGATAGCGCCGGTCGACGACGTCGCCCTCAGCGGCAATAAAAATATCCTCGCCCTGGGATAAAAACACCCTCTTCGTCTCGCCGGGCCGGTTGGCAAAGCCAAAAAACTTGAGTGTGATCGGAGGAGGCGGCGAAATTGGTGGAGGCATTCTAACGTCGCCAACCTCTTCGCGCGCGGTACCGTTTTTCCTGGGCGTTTCGATGGGCATGGATCCCGCGACAAAAATGTTTCTTCCGTTGCCTGCGTACTTGATTTCCTCGCTCTGGCTCAACAGATTCAGGTCAAGCGTAGGATCCAGCCGCGGCTCAGCCGCCGGCGCCACTCTTCCTGAAGCCGTGCGCCGCACGCCGGGCCGGGCGGCGGTCGAAGCCGGCTGCGCCACTGCCGGCGCCGCTGCCGGCGAGGAGGGCCAGAACTCGTAGCCCAGCATCAGCAGTGCGATCCCGCCCAACACTGCCAGCCAGATGACTTGCTTCCGGTTTTCGATTCCCAGTTTCACTCAGGCACCCGACCGCAGATAACTGTGCATCGTGATTTCCAGCTTGACCGGTCCCGAGCTTTCGCCCGCCAGGTCCACGCCATCCACCGTAAAAAACAGCTTCGATCGTTCCAGCGTGTTGATGAACCGCACCAGTTGCAGGTAGTTTCCGGAAAAACTTCCCTGGATTTCGACCGGAATGATGCCGGAGCTTTCCGCGTCCTCTTCCTTGTACCTTGCCTGCTGCATCTGGATGCCACTCTCCGACACCAGCTTGCCCAGTTCATTGGCCAGATCGGAATCGCTTGCGGCAAAGCGGTCCTTGTAAAACCCGGCGATCTGATCCTTGGCGAGCACGATTTTCTTGTCCATGCCGCGCAGCGGTTCCACCTCGCGGGTCTTCTTCGTCCGTTCGGCCTTGAGTTCGTTGATTTGGAACTGCCGCGAATCCGCCGAACCCACCAGCGGCGAGAACAGAACCGCCGCCGCCACCACATCGGCAGCCAGCATCGCCCCAATGGCAATTTTCAACTTGCGCCGCGACTTCCGAAAGTCCGGCATTACTTTCCGCTCCTGTCCGTCGAGTCGGGAACATAAATCGAGATCACCGAAGCGGCCACGCCCGTTCCGGCTTCCCCAGTCTGCCCCTCCGACACCAGTTGCGCTCCCTGAAAATGCTTCGAGCCTTCCATGCGATGGACCAATTCCACGGCTGCGGCGCGCGTGTCGCACGCCACTTTCATCTCCAGTTCCATCTGATTCTGATCGTTCAATTCCGGACGCAGCGAGACCACATGCAGGTTCGGGGGCATGACCCGTTCCAGATCTTCGAACACGCGCGTCCACGAGAATGCCTTGCGTTGAATCAGTCCATTCAAAAACTGCGACTGGTCCCGCGTGCTGCGATTGGCGGCCATGTCGAGGAAGGCCTGCGCCTTCGCCCGTTCGCTGTCGCGCTCCGCGATCTGTTCCTGGAGTTGCACAATGTCATGGCGATCTCTTCCGGCGTTGGTCCAGCCGCGCACCGCCAAGCCCAGAAGAAGCAGTGTCAACACGCCGAGCAGCCCCACTCCCAATCCCCAGCGCGTCCAGAATTCACGGGCATCTTCATACGGCCGGGTCGCGAGATTGATATCCAAACGCATATTGATGAAATCAAGAAAAGCCAAACCGCTATTCGCTATTCGTCCTTCGCTCGGAGCTTCTGCGCTTTAGCGAAAAGCGAACAGCGCTCTACGAAATCAAAGCTCCCACTACTCCCGCCATGCGCCAGCGCGGAACCGTCCCTGTCGTGGACCCGATCTGCGACTTCGCCACCAGTTCTTCAACTAGCGCGCCGGACTGGTTCTTCAGCGCCGGCGCGGCGACCCCCGCTTCCGGCAGCCCCGCCACATACACGCGCTCAATGTTCAGCTTGTAGGTGTCCTGGAAAAACACCACCGAGGGATAGACTTCCTCCGCCAGTTGATCGCCGGTGATGGTCACGCCCCGCACATTTTCGAGCGTCCTGACCAGCAGCAACTGTTCCCGATCGAGAATCGCGATGCCGATGGTGCGCGCATCCACCTTGACCACCAGGGTTGGCCGTTCCGCGTCCGCGCCTCCCAGCGCCGCCAGCATCGACGGCATCACCATGCCAGGGTTGTAGCCCGCGTCGCGAAACGCCGACTCATATTCCTCAAGAACCGTGTTCAGCACCACCGCCGCCACCGCCTGCACGCCTTTATCTGTCGACTGCGCGTGATACGAGATGCGGGCATTGGCGGGATCAAAAGGCAGCGACTTTTTCAGCCGGAAGCGGACCACCGCTTCGGCCTCATCACGCTTTGATGGCAGCGTTTCGAAATCCAGCAGGACTACGCGCACCGAAGTATCGGGCAGAATCGCGATCACGTCGCGGGACCGCGCGCCGACGCCGCCCAGCGCGCTTTCAATCGCCTGCCGGATCGCCGCGCCGTCCCGCAGATTCGCTTCCATCAAATCCGGTACTACCGTGCCCGGCGCCAGTTCCCGCGCCGACGCCATTTCCACCATCCGCCCCGTATCGGCCGCGCGGCCCGCCAAAACGCGGTCCGCCGCGATTTCGCAGGCGAGCGTCGGACGGCGAACGTGTTTGGAAGAGCTCTTCATTTGCGGATCGAAATTACCTCTGCTTCGGCACTCGGCTCTGGAATGGGTAACCGGTCTTCTTTTAGTCCATCCAGGTGAAACTCAATCGCTTCCTGGATCAAAGAGCGCACCTCGGCTCTGGTTCGGCCTGTGGTCACCACTCCCGGCAGGTCTGGAACGTAAGCCGCCCAGCCGGTCTCGGACTTCTCGTAAACGACAACGTAGTTCAAGGCTTCAACCCCGCTTGTTTGAGGACGCTGTTCAAAGTGCCCGGAGGAAAGTCGTCATTCGGATGCCCCGGCAATGTGACTCGTCCTGGCTTCATCGGATGCTTGTATTGCCGATGACTTCCACGCGTTTGTCTCAGATACCAGCCATCCCGCTCCAGCAACTTGATGATATCCCGTATTTTCATGAAGAGGACAGTTACCTCCGGGATGCCGGGATTGGACTAGCGGCCCTGCAGATGGTAACTACTCTCTGGTCCCCAGCCTCAGCGCATGGTCTCGATAAAGGTGACCTTGTTGATCTCTTTCAGGGTGGTGATTCCCCCACGCACCTTGTCCAGCGCCGACTCGCGCAGGAAGCGCATACCCTCTTCGCGGGCGGCTTTCCGAATCTCCGATGTCGGCCTCTTCTCCAGAATCATCTCGCGGATGCGGTCGGTCAAATCCAGAAGCTCATGGATCGCCGTCCGGCCCCGGAATCCCGTCCCCGCGCACTCGATGCAGCCCTGCCCCTCGTACAAAGGAACCTGCGACCACTGTGCCGGATCCAGACCGCTTGCCTCGAGCACGTCATTCGGATAATGCACGGCCGTCCGGCAGGAATCGCAAATGACCCTTACCAGCCGCTGCGCCAGAATACAGTTCAGCGCCGAGACAAAGTTGTAAGGCTCGACGCCCATATTCAGGAAGCGCCCCAGCACATCCACCACATTATTGGCGTGGACGGTCGTGAACACGAGGTGGCCCGTGAGCGCGGATTGGATGGCAATCTGGGCCGTTTCGTTGTCGCGAATTTCGCCCACCATGATCTTGTCCGGGTCGTGGCGCAGGATGGAACGCAGACCGCGAGCGAAGGTCAAACCCTTTTTTTCGTTGACCGGAATCTGCGTGATACCGCGCAGTTGATACTCGACCGGATCTTCAATGGTGATGATCTTGTCTTCGTCCGTCTTGATCTCGTTGACCGCGGCGTAGAGCGTCGTCGTTTTGCCGCTGCCCGTCGGCCCGGTCACCAGCACCATGCCGTACGGTTCCTTGATGTAGCCGCGGAAGCGGCGCAGGTCGTCTGCGTCGAACCCGACCACGTCGAGCGTGAGCTTCTTAAACTTCTCGCTCATCGACTCCTTGTCGAGCACGCGGAGCACGGCGTCTTCGCCGTGGATCGACGGCATGATGGAAACGCGGAAGTCGATGGCGCGGCCGTTGTACTTCACGCGAAAGCGGCCGTCCTGGGGCACGCGGCGCTCGGAAATGTCGAGCTCGCTCATCACCTTGATGCGCGAAATGATGGTCGAGTGGTGTTCTTTGCCGATGGGCGGCATGGCGTTGGTGAGCACGCCGTCGATTCGAAACTTGATGACCACCGAGTCGTCCCGCGTCTCGATGTGGATGTCGCTCGCCCGCCGCTGCAACGCCGTGAAAATCGTGGTGTCGACCAGACGGATGATGGGGCTCATGTCGCTGCCCGCGGTCGCCGTCAACTTGTCGATGGAGATGGTCTCGTCGTTCCCGGCTTCGTCCTCGCGGATCACGTCGAGCGTGAATCCCTCGCTCGCGTCCTCCAGCACGCGCTTGGACTGCTCGGTCTTCTTCAGAATGTCGGAGATCTGCTTGAGCGTCGAAACCTTGGTGACGATCCGCTTGCCGAGCAGCAGGCTGATCTCGTCGATCATCATCAACTGGCTGGGATCGGCAATTGCAATCGCCAACCGCCCGTCCGCCGTCTCGTCCAGGGGCACGAAGTTATAGCGGAACATCAGGTGCACGGGGATCTTCTCGAACAGATCGTGGTGTAACTGGAAATCGCTCAGATCGATGAATTCGCAACGGTAGCGCCGCGCGATATCCCGCGCGCGTTCCAGTTCGTCGGCAATCGGCGCCCGTTCCGGCGCCAGCTTCCCACCATTCCCGCCGTTTACCAGTACTGTTTTCTTGTCCGCCATGCCCATTCCAGTCTACAGCCTCTTTCCAAAGCCTCGTCCGCCAGCCCAGCGCCTCAGTGTATGCCCGCTCCCAAGGTAAAGATCGGCAGATACAAAGAGATCAAGATCCCACCGACAAAGACCGCCATGACGATCAGGATCATCGGCTCAATCAGCGCCATGGCTGCGCTCAGGGCCGTCTGCACATCCTCTTCGTAAAACTCCGCCACCGAACCCAGCATCGCCGGCAGCGCCCCGGTCGATTCGCCAACCTCCAACATTTCCACCGCGAGATCGGGAAACAGCTTTTGTGTCTCCAGACTATGCGCCAGGCTTTGTCCTTCTCTCACCCGCTCCGCTGCGGCGGTGATCCCGTTCAACATCTGCCGGCTGCTCATCGATTCACCGGCCGTTTCCATCGCCGGCACCAGAGGCAGACCGCCCTGCAGCAGCGTCGCCAGAATGCGCGAGAAATTCGCCACCTGGTACTTCAGCCGGATTTCCCCGACCAGCGGCAGCGACAGCAGAAACCGGTCAATGCGTTCGGCCCCCCGATCGCTCTGCTTCCACCGCAACAACAGAACAATTGCCGCCGCAGCGGCCAGCAGCACCAGCCACCCGTACTTCTGCGCGTTCAAACCGAGCGACAGCATGAACACCGTGATCGCCGGCAGTTGCGCTCCCAGGTTATTGAACAGGTCGGCGAACTGTGGCACCACGTAGGTGATCAGAAAAATCAGCATCACCGTCACCACCGAAACCAGCAGCGCCGGATACACCAGTGACACCAGAAGCTTCTTGCGGAAAGTCTGCACCATCCGCTGATACGCGATGTAGCGGCTCAGGACCTCTTCCATGTTGCCGCTCTTCTCCCCGGCCATCAGCGTGGTTGTGTACATCTTCGGAAACACTTGCTGGGCGGCAAACGCATCCGACAGCAACTCGCCGCCTCTTACGCGCTCGCGCACGTTTTCGAGCAACTGCAACAGAGACTTGTCCCGCTGCCGCTTGATCAAAAGATCCAGCGCCGTCAGGATCGGCAGTCCCGCCTTGATCAGCGTTAGAAACTGCTGGTTGAAGATCAGAAACGCGGACTGTCGCAGCTTGCCGCGCTTCCCGAACTGGCCTCCACCCGTGCTGAGTATGGTTCGGGGCTTGACCCAGTACACCAGGTACCCCTGCTGCGTGAACCGGTCGTGGATCTCGGCTTCGGAATGCCCGTGCTCCACCTGCTCCCGCAGATGGCCCTGTTCGTCGGCGACTTTGACCAGGAATTGTGCCATTCTCTTGTCGTCTGCTTCCGATGCTTCCGAGTTTCCGATTTCTGGTGTCGAATGTCTCAGATCAAGTGTAACATTATGTTCCCAAAGCGCTTACCGCAACCTGTCCATCTGTGTGGTACGCAAGTAACCGGGTCAAGAGCCGCTTTTTGTTGTTAAACCAGGACGTGAGCCAGAACCGGTCTACGGTCCCAATTCTCCTTCCACCGTCTCGACCCCAGGCGGAGGGGTGAACTGAAATCGGCTGTCGCTCAACTTCAGGTTCTCTTTCCAGCCCGCAAAGCGGAACTCCGTTGTCGCCCCGTCCGCCTCCATTAGTACGATGCGGACAATCTGGTCGGAGGGCGTGATCTCCAGTTGCACCTCGCTCACCTCGCCCGCCACGCTCTGCGGAACGACGCTCTGCGGAATCCCTCGCAAAAGGATGTTACCTGGGTCTAGAGGCGATTGATCCGCAGCTTTCGAAAGTCCTCGTAACTCATTCTCCAGCTTGGTCTTACCAAGCAAAAATGCCAGTGGCGACCGCAGGTCGTCCAGCTTCCGAAATGTCGTCTTCCTGAGTTGCCGCTCCGCCGGCAGGTAGAACCACACTTCTTGGCCGTCGCTGATAAACAACTTCTCTTTCGGAGAACGGTATTCCCACCGCATCTTGCGCGGCTTTTTCAACCAGAGCGTGCCCGATTCCACTCGCTCTGCGCCCTCGCCCCGATAGATTTCGGTGAAGTCCGATTGGAGACTGCGCAGGAGGTTGTAGTGGTCATCGACTGCCCGTGCCAACGGACGCACATCCTGCGCACGAGCGAACGAACTGAGGCACAGTCCGGCGACTGCCACCATCACCAGCCAGCGAGATATTCGATTCCTCACGTCGGATAGATTCCCCAATATCTGATTCTACCTTCAGACCGCTACCGCCTGTATGAAATGGAGATGAAATCACAGGTTTCAAGGTTGCAGGGTCTCAAAGTTTCAAGGTTGGCGGTAACGCTGGATTCGGTCTTTGAAACCTTGAGACCCTGCAACCTTGAAACTTGGTTCTGAGGTGAACACCGAGTATTGCTCCGTTCCGCCGACTCTCACCAGCGCACGCGATCCCGCCATGACGCTGTCCATCGCCGGGTTGTGATACACGATCCAAATCGTTCGCGGCGATAACTCCAAAAACCGCTCAAGATTTCGAATCACCCGCCGCAATCCCGCCTCGGGCAGCGGATTGAACAAATACAATACCAGCGGCGCTTCCGGAAAGACGAACTCACTGGCATCGGCGTAGACCACCTCGATCTGTGCGCAGCGTTGCGTCGGGCTCCGATAATCGCGTATGTTCTGCTGCGCCATGCGATGCAGTTCGGCGATCGACTCCACTCCCACAATCCTCCTAAACGGATACTCCGACGCCATCAGCAGCGTCCGTCCCTAGCCGGAACCGAGATCGACGAAGGTGAATTGATCGAACTCGATGGGCAGGCTCGCCATCATCTCCCGAAACAAAGTTGGCTCGGTCGGCTGATAAGGGGAATAAAACAATCCCAGCAACCGTGCTCGCCAGCCAACCGTGCCGCTGGTCGTGTTGACGCGATTCTCCCAGTCGTACTCCATGTCGCCATAGCGCTGCCGCCGCCGCTCGGGTGTCGAGTCGCGCACAAAGTCCCACAGATTCCGGACCAGCAGCGAAGTCGCGTTCCAAGCGCCCTTCTCTCTCGCCTGCTCGCGCCACCAGCCTCGTAACACCGCCCAGAATTGTTGAGGGGAACTTGAGGACACGCAAGGATGCTAACAAAATCGAGAAGCCGCTGTTCGCTGTTGGCTTCTAGCGAAAAGCGAATAGCGAACAGCGAACAGTGCCCCTGCTACTTCGAATCTGGCTTGACAACCGGACGCGGTTGCGGCGGCGCCGCGCCCGGCGGAAGCCCCTTGGTGATGAAGTAAAGGCTCTCCGGATCCTGCGCTTCGATCCGCCCGTCCGGCATCAGCTTGTACGGCCGCCCCTTCGGATCGGCAGGCGTCCCATGGATAAACCCTGCGCGCTCCAGATCGCCCATGCTAGCCGGTAATCGTCCAGTCTGTTCGTGGTACTTTTCCGCCACCTGCTCCAGCCGTGTCACGTCCTCATCCACCTGCAGGGCGAGCAAATGTTCGACCGCGTTCTCCCGGATCAGTGCATCCTTGGTGCTCTGGTAGGTGGTGACCCACAACATGCGCGCCGTGTCGAATTCGCCCGCATGTTGCGCCATCCGTGCCGCCAGGATGGACATGAGTGCGTTGGTTACCGGAAGCTTCGCTCCCTGCGCGAAAGCGTCCGCCGCCCCGGCGTAGTCCTTGAACTCCATGTAGTGCAGAAATCCCAGGTTGTAGTAGAGCCGCCACTGCTCGGGATTGTGCTCGATCCCGTACTTCGTCAGGGAGAGCGCGGACTCCGGCAATCCCGCGCCGTTGGGCGGTTGCGGAGCCAGAAAATTGGCTCCAAACTGGTACGCTGGCAAAAGTCTTGGATCCAGTTCCGTCGTGACTTCGAGCAGCGGCGCCAGCAGGCGGAAATCCCTGGATCCGGCGTGATGCTGTTCCCCGAAATACTGCACCGCGCGCGTCCAGTAAATGTCGGCCAGCAGGCCGGTGTAGCCCAGGCTCAACCGCCGCAGCACCTTGGAAGACCGCAGATAAAGCGCATCCTGCGCTACCGATCCCCGTCGCAGGTAGTCGATGGCATGGAGCGCCGCCATTGCGCCGGCCATGGAAAAGAACAACACAGCGATCGCCACCAGGTTCACGCGCCGCGTCGCACTCATTTCAGATTCCGGCGCTGGAAAATCAGCACCGCTCCCGAGATAGCCATCGCCGAATACAGCAGCGCGTAGACGGTGTTGTACAGAATCAGGCGCCCGGGTACCGGGTCCCCGTGCGCCACCTGGCTGATCACGTTCAAAGCGGAAAAATTCGGCACCAAATAGGCGATAGCGGTCGCGACCCAGCCTCCCACGCCATGCGTGATTCGGGCAAAGCCCCGCAGATCCTCCGCCAGACTTCCGATCACGAACAGCGCGAAGCTGAAGACCGCCGACATGAGCGGCGTGGAAAAGGACGAGAAGAACAGCGCCAGCGCGCACACGATCAGAAACTGCAAGACGATGAAGTACAGCGCGACCAGCACCCACACGTCCATCTTCTCGAATTTGTGCGCTACGTAGAGCAACGCCAGGAACACGCCGATCGCCATGAGGAACGTGTTTACCACCAGCGTTCCCGTGAGCCCAAAGAACTTGCCCACCACGAATTCCCATCGGCGGACCGGCCGCGACAGCACCGTGTATAGCGTGCGTTTGTCGATCTCTTTCGAGACCAGGCCAATCCCGATGAAGATGGCGATCACCACTCCGAACAGCGATACCGCCGTCAGCCCCAGATTCACCACCACCAGCCGCTCGATGTCGATCGAGATTTCGCCCACCAGAATCGCTGCCCCGGAAAGCAGCAGCGCAAACGCGATCAGGTTATAGAGCACCCGGTCGCGCACCGCCTCGCGAAAGGTGTTGAAGGCGATATAACCGATCCGCGAGTTCATACCCCCGGAGTTCATACGCCCACCCCCTTCCGGTCGTCTTCTTGCCGGACTTCTCTCTGGACGTCGGTGGGCCGCAGTTTCTGGATGTAATATTCCTCCAGCGAACTGCGCACCGGCGTCAGCGAAATCAGTTTGAGGCCGTCGCGCCGCAGCACTTCCAATGCCGCATCCTGCTGCCCTTCCGGCAATACCGCGTTCACCATGTCGCCACTGACCCGCGCCTCAGCCCCAAGGCTCGTCAAACCCGCCGGCACTTTTTGCGCGTGAAAAATAATCTCGATTTTGCCTTGTCTCTCGGAAGTCAATTCCGCTATCGCCCCCACCCCGCGCAACTCACCCTGGTGGATGATCCCCACCCGGTCGCAAAGCGCCTCCGCATCCGACAGAATGTGCGTCGAAAAGAAAACCGTCTTGCCTTCGTGCCGCAATTGCTGGATCAGATCCCGGACCTCGCGCCGCCCCATCGGGTCCAGTCCCGACATCGGCTCATCCAGAAACACCAGCTTGGGATCGTGCAGGATCGCCTGCGCCAGTCCCACCCGCTGCAACATGCCCTTCGAGAACTTCCGCAACTGCATCCCCGCCGAATCGCTCAATCCCACCCGCGCCAGCATCTGCTCCACCCGCGCCGAGCGCCCTTTTGCCGGAACTCCAGAAAGCTGCCCAAAATAGTTGAGCAGTTCTCTTGCGCTCAGATGGTCGTAGAAGTAGGGTTGCTCGGGCAAAAATCCAATCTGCGATTTCACCCGCGGATCGTCCATGTCCATCCCCAGAATCCGCGCGCTTCCCGCCGTCGGAAACACCAGCCCCATCAGGAGCTTGAGGGTAGTGGTCTTGCCCGCGCCGTTGGGACCGAGGAAGCCGAACACCTCTCCCTCTTCGATCGTCAGGCGCAGCGGACGCAGCGCAAGTTTCCGCCGCTTGCGCCAGAATCCGACTAGGTAGCATTTTTCCAGGTCAAGAATTTCAATCGCAGCCATGTCTGTGCGTGCAATGCCACGCCCCTGGCGTGGAATTTGATATGGAATCTGATGATGAAGAGAATTATAAGCAATGCTTGCTCGATTGGGGGGACCTGGCTGTTCGAGTGGTTACTTAGGTAAACTGCCTGCTGCGCCCGTGGGCTGGTCCCAGCAAAATCTTCCGCCGCCCGCAGGGCTACTGTAGCGGAGTGACCGTGCCATTGCAGGTTGTGATCGCCGTCGTGCTGAAGCGTATCACCGCGTCTTCATAGGAACAGAAATAGCGGACTCCCGTATAGTTCTGCAATATCGGCCCAGCGATAACATTGTAGGCTGAGTTCGGCGTGCCGGTTACATTGGTCAGCGTGAAGGAGTACCCGTTCCTTGTGCCCGTCGCCAGCTCCGAATCGATCAAGCAAGCGGCAGTCGAAGTGGGCAAAGCGGTCCCCGTGCAGCTGCCCGCCAGATTAGACAGAGCGGCTGCAAAGCCCACCGTCGGGTAAGCGGAGTTGTATGAGATCTGTGCCGTGTTCAAGGTCCGGATCGCTGACACTGCGGTCGACTCGTTGGTCACAACGCGCGAACGCAGAAAACCGGGTATCGCAATTGCCGCAATGACCAGAATAATGGCCACTACAATCAACAGTTCAATGAGAGAAAATCCTTTGGTCCTTCGCATCGCACCTTCCCGATCCACGGATGAGCGCATCATTTCCAGTCCCATTCTCGCACTTTTCAGGCCGGACGCGGTCCATCGCAGGAACAGTAAGTCCTTGTGCATGCGATGCAATTCGCAGCCCGTTCCCTCGCTCGCCGCGTTCATCGTTCCTCCGCATCGGAAATGACATTTTGTGTCAGCGGATTTTGCGGCCGGGAACGAGCAATCATTCAAAACGCCCCCAACAAAAAAAGCAGAGGATTTCTCCTCTGCTTCTTTCCGGCTTGTACCCTCCCCCAGGTACTTTGCCAAATCCAAACTTACTGCAGAGGGGTTTCGGTTCCGACGCAGCCGGTTATCACAGTGCCGCCGCTG
>Ga0224534_1000116_pt1 | contig 52550 bp, 42 predicted proteins | sample 714E12024metaG_FD_172012 | JGI IMG/M metagenome (GOLD analysis project Ga0224534, IMG submission 172012) | Peat soil microbial communities from Stordalen Mire, Sweden - 717 E1 20-24 | ecosystem: Environmental > Terrestrial > Soil > Wetlands > Peat | place: Sweden: Norrbotten County, Stordalen... | reverse complement strand
TCTCGCTTCCGGCGCGCGTGGAATTCCTCACGAGTTCGGGGAGTGCTACCGACGGATCGGTCAACATGTTGGGCTTTGGAGCGGGCAGCGGAGGCGTTACTTTTACTGCGACGCCAACCTACCAAAAGGGAGGCATGTACCTTCGCGGCGATCTCGCGTGGGTGCATGCAACGAGCTACACGACGGGAAGTGTCTTTGGCAAGACGGGAACGGATGCTGACCAATTCCGGGGCGTACTTGAATTCGGCTTCATCTTTGGCAATAACCTCACCCAAAAGTAGCCGAGTCGAGGATTCCGTTCCGGCGAGCGATGGCAGCTTGAATTGCCGGCGGAGCCTTCCTGTTCGGCCGCGTGGCAAGGACTCAGTCGACGATAACCATGGGGGTTCTTGGCGTTCTTCGGGCCCAAGCGCTAAGCAACACTAACCAATCGCCTCAAAAATGGAAACAGTTTAAGCGAAAGGCATTTGGGGTGATAGACGGAGTGAGATATACGACCGGGCAAGCACAGGCTATATCGAACTGCGTCGGCCTCGGCCTTAGCAACGGGCTGAGTGGACAGAAAGCCCTGTGGTGGCCCGACCTGCGCACGAACCAGACCGCAACAATTCTGGCGATCATGGTTCGGTTCTAAATCAACCAAAACAGCAGTACGTCGCCCCCGGGACCTGCCTCGAAAACAGGTCCCGCGCCGAAGATGTCTTGTCAGCCGTGTCACTCTTCCCTCCATTGTTCATTATTTCCTGTGACATAAAATAGCTTTCGCGCATGTTTAGGAGAACCCTTGCAGCCCACGGCCCCCTCAAACCGTCCAGTCCCACGATCAAGTCTCCACCGCCGCGTTAGTCGTCGCCCTGATCAGCCCACACAGCCACTCTACTCCACAAAGGAACCATTGGTATCATTTATCTATGCGTCAGGACCCAACAAACCGTCGGCGCCTCACCCTGATATTTCGGGCTGTGATTGAAATTGCGTTTATCGTCTTTCTCTATTATTCAAATCTCCTGATGGGGGAATTTACCAAGATTAATGGAAGAGGGAAGAGTATAAGGTTCGCCTTGAGCGATATCTTCACGGGTACGAATTTCTCGATCGCCATTGTCTCTGCGCTGGTCGGGTGGGCTGTGATTGAATACCTTCGACAAAAGCTTTCTGTCCCCATGCCAGCCAGGAACAGCGAGAGGAAATGAGCGAATCGGCAGGCGCTGAATGTGGTCCCCGGGCCATTTGAGTCGACAAGCCAACCAGCTTCTCCCACCCATGCACCCTTGACGGCAAACCCGCCAAGAATCAGCCAGCCGTCTCGACTAGCCAGGCTTGCCGAAAGAACACGCAGCTCTGCCGAAAACTCACACTCCTCTGAGGCATCCACAGTCGTGATCGACCAAGGCTCGGAGATTCCCTCCCCTGCCTCCTGATCGCCGTCAACGACCTCTTCCTCTTCGCTCCCCTCCACGTCGTCCTGGTTGCCGTCCTTTTCGTCTCCATCCTCATCTAGCAAAGGATTGTCGTTGTCAAGGATCTCGATCTCGTACTCGCCCACGGTGAAATCGATGCTCTCGACTCCCTCCGGAAAGGAACGCAAGTCAGGCACCATAGAAAGGGATGCACTGAAATCGCTAAACTCAGGCTGGAGCACAGGTGCAGCGCCCCAGGTCATCGAGGTGAAGGAATCGCTGCCTGTTTGCGGATGGCAATACCAGCCGCCGCTTGTGATCTTCAAGACCTCGCCTTCGGCTCCAAATTCCCACCAGTGGAAGGTTTCTATCTCCCCAAACTTGCGTTTGGGGGAGCACACCGAGACCGAAGCGGTCACGCTGTCTGTTGCGCGAGGGAGTACGGTATGCGCGCCGGTGCAAAACTAGGCCACAGTGCGCCGCGTGAGCGGGGCGCTGCGGCGGAGTAAAAGTTTGCCACCGCCGGATATCAGTATAAGCGACAATCACCCCAAAACCCATCAAATTGACCAATCTTAGACCGGGTGCCTTTCGCTTTTTTCTCGATGTTGCCCCGGACAGAATAACGCGGGCAAATCCAGCGCTGTAGTCGATTTTGTAGCTGTCAAAGCACCCCAGAACCACAAGGATCAACAAGGTTAGGCAGGAACACGGTAAACAATTCAATCAAAAGCACTTAAGTTCACTCAATTTCAACAGGATTCAACAAACGATCTGATCTGTTTTGGGAGCAGAGGGTCGGGGGTTCGAATCCCTCCGCCCCGACCAGTTTAGCTTTTAGTTTCTAGAGTTTATCTTCGAGCAAGAAAAACCTTCTTGTTGAAGTTTGTGGCTCTGGGGTGCTTTAACCGCTACAAAATCGCCTACAGATTGGGTTCCTGATATCTTCATGGACCGCTATGCTCTTGAATTCTCAATGGTTCTGGAACGTGTCCAAGGGGGAACCATCTGTTTCCAGCGCAGATGCGCGACCAACATGCTGAAGCCGCCGCAGTTTCACCCGAAACAATTTATCCGGAGCGACAAAAAATCGCGGTTGATTCGACAACGGACCGCTATTTTGGCGAGCTACAGGAGATTCCAATTAAAGGTCTCGGCATTCAACCCAAGACAGAGCCAAACTTTAGTCACCACCCTTTTGGGTTATTGGTATTGACACAAATGAGGTATTGACATTACGTTGGTGTGACCTGTAGGCGATAAAGTCACATACACATGTGATTTAAATCACGCGTGGGTGGGGCTTAAGAACGCTTCATTTCAGCCGCAGTGTTTTGAACGATGAAAACGATGAAGTCGTGTCTAACAACAAATTTCTGTGAATTGGGTTGGAAAGAGGTGCAGGGGTATTCATTAGTTCGCCTGGTGGTCAACGTTCATCGTTCTCGCCGTGTTGACTCCCCCGGATTTGCCCAAGCGATTCTTCCTAGACCGTTGAGGGGTGGAATGTAGCAAGCTCGACTCGCAGACCACCCATTGAGCGGTAGACCCACAAAGAAAGCCGGAGCCGGTACGGAGGGGCAATTCCATGAATTTAATCTCTTCACAGACTTCGTCACCGAGTCTCGATTCGCAATATCCCGACTTCATTGGTGCAGGGACCTTATCGATTGCACTGATTGGCCCAGACGGGCAGCGCCGTAAAGCGGCAGCGAAAGTTCTTGCCGAATGCCATCTAGAGGAGGAATTCCGCGAGTTTTCTTCCTATCCTTCCAGCCTCGACGATGCGCCAAGGTTGCTCGGACAGCAATTCAACGTCATCCTCATTGACCTGGACAGCAACCCGGAATACGCCCTCGAACTGGCGGAGAGCATCAGCGCCAACAGCGTGGCGGCGGTGGTGGTCTACTCGGAGAAGGACGATCCGGAACTGGTCTTCCGGTGCGTGCGTTCAGGCGTCCGCGAGTTTCTGACTCTGCCCTTCACACAGAGCGCCATGGCGGAGGCTCTGGTTCGGGCCGCGGCCCGCCGTCCGGCAAATTGCCTGAAAAAGGCGGGCGGCAGGTTGCTTGTATTTTTCGGGGCCAAGGGCGGCGCCGGCGTCACCACGATCGCCTGCAATTTTGCGGCCGCCCTGGCCCAGGACCCTCGCCAAAACACTCTGTTGATCGATCTGAACCTCCCATTTGGAGACGCCGCGCTCAACCTGGGGCTCGAAGCTGAATACTCGACAATTAACGCTCTTCAGAACGCCAGCAGGCTTGATTCGAATCTTCTCTCCAAGCTCCTGGTCAAGCACAGTTCGGGACTCAACGTGCTCGCGGCTCCGGGTAAATTTCCCCAATACCGGGCCTCCAATGACCCCATCGAAAGACTTGAATTTCCCCTATACCAGGCCTCCGATGAGTCCATTCAAAGACTGGTGTCAGTTGCGCGACAGGACTTCGATAACGTGGTGGTCGATGTGGGATCGAAGCTTGATTTTGTCGGTACGGCTCTCTTCAAAGAAGCGATGACGATCTACCTGGTCACCCAGGCCGGCCTCTCAGAACTACGCAACTCAAATCGCCTGATCGGTCAGTTCTTCAGCGGAGGCGGCCCCAAACTCGAAGTCGTAATCAACCGGCATGAGCATCGCACCCCGGGGATCAATGACGAAAAAATTACGAAAGCTCTCACCAGACCGGCCGAGTGGCAGATTCCCAACGATGATGCCGCTGTGCGGCAGATGCAGAAAACAGCTACCCCGCTGGTGTTTGAAGATTCGCCCATTTCACGGCTGATCCGGCAGATGGCCAGCTCCGTTACCGGGCAGCCCGCACCCCGGGGAAAAAAGAAGGGTTTCATTTTTGGAAGTCTCCGCAGAAGTGCTTCGGCGAGGAATGGCGCCACCGAGAAACCGCTGAGCGTCACAGAGTTCATACCCACCTCGGCTAGCGCGTTGCGGCCTTTCGTCAGGGCGAACACCGCGGATCCGTTCGTCTATACTCCTTTCGCGCACACGGCGCCTCTGGCTGAACTGCGGACGTTCCTGGATATATCCACGCCAACGGACACCTCGGGCTGCACTGACCTCGCGGACACGAAGCCAGAGGAATTACAAAGCGGCAGCACCGCCTACCAGCAGAGCGAACCTGAGACGTACTCTGACAATTGCGCTACCGATGTGAAAGGAGCGGATGGCCAATGGCAGCTCAAGCAAATGCCAATGGCGCCTCAAGCAAATAAAGAGGAGACGCTGCCTGCAACGCTCCCCGCCGATTTCGCCGAATGGGACAGCGGAGGACCTCCCGCGACACTGCCCGACAACTTCGACGACTTCGACGCTGCTCCTGGTTCTTATGCCGCCCCACAGCCGCCCGCGAATCCCGCAACGGCGCAAGCTACCGTGTCGCATGGGGTAGCCGGATTACCTGAAATCACTGCTTGGCGCACGCCAGCAACAGCCAACGCGGATGCAGAAGAACTTTCTGAGCCGCTTCAGTCCAATCGCGCGAATCTTCCGGCAGAACTGGAAAGCGGGTTCGATGGCAAGAGAAAGCACAAGATGACGTTGGCGTTTGCCGCCATCGGCTTGACTCTGCTTCTGGTCAGCCCATCCCCGCAGAGGTATCATGAGTCACCGCCCAAGACGGCTGTGCTGAACCAATCGGTTGTTCAGCAGCCAACGATGGCGACGCCGGCAATACCGGCGTCGACACCGGCGAAGCCGAGACGATCAAAATACCTATAAGCAACGAGAGTCACGAGGAATCGCCTGATACTCAGCAAGTCATTCAATCAAAAGCACTTAATAGCACTCAATTCCAACAGGTTTCCATACACAGCCTGACCTGCTTTGGGAGCGGAGGATCGGGGGTTCGAATCCCTCCGCCCCGGCCAATTGAATACATAGTATTAAAAATCCACCAATCCTTTCTTGCTCACGGCGCCCTTTTGTGCGCCCCTTCCTTTGCGCTCTCTCCGAGGCTTGGCCACAACTTGGAGGAGCTTGATAGGATAAGTTCATCTCACGGTTTGAGAATGGCGACGGCAAGGCAGAGGGAGGCAGCGTGGACCCTCAACTCAGTCCCAATAGGAGGGCGCCATCAAAGAACGAATGCGATTGGGCGATCTGCTGATCCAGGCGAAGCTGGTCACCGTCGAAGATGTGGCAAAGGCACTCGAAGTTCAGGCCGATCAGGGCGGCCGGCTGGGCGACCGTTTGGTGTCCAGCGGAGCCATCGACCGGGAGGTGCTGGACGCCTTTATCCATCGCATGCCGTCAGAGCCCTCGGATATCGCGGCGACCAGGATCGACCCGATCGATCTCCTCAGCCTGTTGATGAAGCTGATCTATGTAGAACACCTGGAATCCGTCCGTCAGTTCGTCGATGCCATCAAGCTCCCGTATAGCATCGTGCTCGACTTAGTCCAGATGGCCATCGACCGTAAACTGCTGCAGACCCTCGGAACGCGCGCGTCCGAGAATATGCTTGACATGAGCTACACGTTCACCGACGAGGGCCGGCGTTGGGTGCTCGACGCCCTCAAACAATTGCGATATGCGGGACCCGCGCCCGTCACCATAGAAGAATTCTCCGACCAGGTCAACCTGCAAAAGATTGCCAACGAGTTCGTCACATTCGATCGCATACGAAATGGCCTTGGCGAACTGATCTTCGATGACAGCCTTATCGAACATATCGGACCGGCGTTGAACTCGGGCCGGGCCATACTCCTCTATGGTCCGCCCGGCAACGGCAAAACCTCCGTCGCGCTCAGCTTTGCAAGCGTATTCACCGACGTGATCTACGTGCCTTACGCGGTCATCGTCGAGGGGCAGATCATGCGCGTCTACGACCCCAGCCTTCATACTCTGCTGAGTTCCGCCCCCTCGAGCGACGACGACGCGCTCTCCTTCGTCCGGCGCGAGGAATATGACGCGCGCTGGGTCCCCTGCCGGCGGCCCTTTGTCCACACCGGTGGCGAGTTGACGCTGGAGATGCTCGATCTCAAATATGACGCCACGGCAAATGACTACGAGGCTCCTCTCCATGTGAAGGCACTGGGCGGCTGTTTTGTCATCGACGACTTCGGCCGCCAGTTGGTATCTCCCAAGGATCTGCTCAACCGTTGGATCACGCCACTGGAGAACCGGTTCGACTACCTGAAGCTGCATACGGGCAAGAGCTTCACCATCCCCTTCGAGGAGTTGGTTATCTTCTCAACGAACCTCGAGCCCGAAGACCTGATGGACCCTGCTTTCCTGCGCCGCCTTCCCTACAAGATCGAGGTAGGAGGACCCACTCTCGAACTTTACAAGCGCATATTTGAGAAGGAGTGCGAACGGCAAGGATTGACGTTTCCCGACGAATTATTCGACTCCATCGTGCAAAGGATCACAAAAGAGAAAGGGCTCGAACTCGCCGCCTATCAACCGAGGTTCCTCGTCGATCAGGTCGTCGCAACCTGCCGATTCATGGGGCAGGCGGCACATTTCGAGACACGGTTTATTGACTATGCGGTAGACAATCTGCGGGCGCGGCGCCACTCGCCGCCTTAGCCCCCTGTCCCGCCCACCGATCCGGCTGCAAGCCCCAGGCCCGACAGAACGCCTCTCATATAAGCAAAGCTGGCAATGACGCCGGGCATTGGATCGTCGCCATGTATCTCGTATTCGAGATCGACAAATCCCTTGTACTTCGTCGCAATCAGGGCTTCGAATATCTCTCGCACCGGCATGATGCCGTCTCCCACGGGAACCTGGCTCTCCTTGCTCTGGAAGTTTGTCAGATCCTTCATGTGCATGTTGAACAGCCGCGGCCCCACTTCGTGGATAGCCTGAACCAGGTCGTTTCCGGCACGCACCGCGTGCCCGACATCGATGCAGCATCCAATGCGCGGGTCCATATTCCTTACCGACTTCAGCACATCCAGCGGCGAAGGCCACACCTTATCCTCCGGACCATGGTTGTGAATGGCGATACGGATGTCGTACTCCTTCACAAACTTCTCGATGCGGGGAAGGGTTGCGGGCGCCGGGTCGCCGGCGACAATCACTGAAATGCCCGCTCGCTTGCAATACTCGAACTTGGCGCGGATATCGGCATCTTCGTCCTTTGCAAAGTAGATGGCTCCGGCAGCGTGGAGCTTGATCCCGGCCGCGGCATAGTCTTGCAGAGCTTTCGCCTCTTCCGCGGGGTCCGCGGGAAGGTGATCTTTGACGTCCTTCGCATTCAACGCGGTGACGTTGAGTTGCTTCATGAAGCCGATCATCTGCGCGCGGCTGAAGTTGCGGAACGTGTAGCTGGCCAGCCCCAAATGAATCGGCGATGGCTTACCGGCTGCCGCCGATGGCTGAGCGAAGGAGGGGACTGCGTTCGATGCAGCGCATGCTGCCGCAATGAGCGCGCCTGATTGAACGAAATTGCGGCGTGAGAAGGTTTGTTTCATAAGGGTAAGGCTCCTCGGGTGCTTCCGATCATGGTTACCGGTTCAAAATTCTACGCATCGGCCAGGTGTCTCAGTGATGGGGCGCCCAGCCCTTCTCATATTCGCGACCCCACATCTTCATCGCTTCTGTATCGTTCTGGACTTTCCCGTCTCGCGTGTCGAGATGCAATTCGCGGTTCACTTCCCAGGCGACGTTGGAAAGTTGAAGCATGGTGACGGCGACGTTGCCGATGGAAACAGGAGCGTTGAGCTTCTCTCCCGTGCGGATTGCCGCGATGAAGTTGGCAAAGTGCGCACCCGTCATGGAGTCGCGGCCTGTGAGGTCGGAGGACGAGGTCGCTTTGCCGGTCTTGAATTCGCTCGTCTTGTTCCCCTTCAGGTCGTAGACCTCATAGCCATCGCGGTCGACGAGCACCGAGCCCGTGGTTCCCATGATCGTGGACCCGCGGTCGCGATTGTAGAATTTCATCCCCTGGCAGCATTTCCCCTCCCAGGAGATCAACTTGTCGTCATATTCGAAGCTGGTGACCAGGGTGTCGTAAAACTGCCAATCGTCCTTGAAGTGGTATCTTCCGCCCGACGAAGTGATGCGGTTCGGATAGTCGACTCCGAGCGCCCAGCGGCAAACATCCACCTCATGCGTGCCGTTGTTCAAGGTCTCGCCGGTGCCGTAGATTTTGAACCAGTGCCAGTTATACGGTTGAACATTGTCCTTGTAGGGCCGCCGTGGCGCAGGTCCCTGCCAGAGATCCCAGTCGAGCTGCGCCGGTACGGGCGCTTCTTTCCCGATCCCGATCGACTTTCTTACGTTGCTGTACCAGGCTTTGGCATAGTAGGCCCTCCCGATCAGACCATTATGAATTTTGTCGACGATCTCGATGGTGTGGGGGGACGATCGCTGCTGCGTGCCCATCTGCACTTGCCTTCCATACTTCTGTTGGGCCTCAACCAGCAGCGCTCCTTCGGCAGGATTGTGGCTGCACGGCTTTTCAACATAAACGTTCTTGCCCGCCTGCACGCCGGCGATGGCCATCGGGGCGTGCCAGTGGTCGGGAGTGGCGATGGTGATGGCGTCCACGTCCTTCTGCTGGAGGATGTTTCGAAAGTCTTTGTCGACGGCGGGAGCATAGCCCAACTCAAGCTGCACGTCTTCGGCAAACTTTTTCAGGATATTGCTGTCCACATCGCAAACATAAGCGATCCGGGCGGTATCCTTGTTTGCCTTGAGCGCGGAAAGATGAGCATAGGCGCGCCCATGGAGGCCGATGACCGCAAAGTTGAGGCGATCGTTGGAGCCGAGGATCTGACCATAGCTCTTCGCGGTCGATCCGATAGCCAAGCCTGCGGCTCCTACCGCAAGCGTGTCGAGAAATTCACGTCGAGTTACCAATTTTTCTCTCCATCAAATCTGGACTAGTCAATCCCGGTTGCGATTGTATGCACCCTTCCGCAGGTCTAAAGGGCGCCGGACTCTTTCAAGGCTTGCTTCATGCCCGCCCAACTGATATAGGTGGACTGTTCCGCTGTGCCGCCTCCACGCCAGTGCGTCTCCAGGCTGACGGCCTCGCGATAACCGAGTTGCTCGAGCGCGCGGAACTGCGCAGTCCAGTCGATAATTCCCTTCCCAACCGGCGACCACTCGATCTTGCCTTCCGCGTTCTTCACGGCGTTCTTGACGTGGCAGTGGTGAATGCGGCTCTTCGGCAGGGCCTCCCAGCCACCGGGGAAGGCGTCGAGCTCGCCGCGCATTACGGCATTGGCGGGATCCCAGTTGAGCGCCAGATGCGGCGACTGGATCGCGTTCAGCGTACGCGCTGCCTCGCGGCCGGTCGCGGTGTTGCACTCAAACTCGTTCTCAAGCACAAGCAGAATATCCTGCCTGCCGGCGGCCTCGGCAGCCGAACGCAGCTTCTCATCGATCGCCGCGCGGTACGGAGCAACATCGTCCAGCCGCCAGAAGTCGAAGCAGCGGATTCGATCCGTGTTGAACTGTTTGGCCAGCGAGATCGACTGCTCCAGAATCTTATCCTGCTGCTTGAACGTGGTCTCGGCTGCTCCGTGCAGGTCCCCTTTGGACCCATACTGCGACTTCGGCGCGCCCGGCCAATCGGTCTTGAAGAACGGACTGGCGATGTCGGTGACCCGCAGGTTGTATTTCGCGAGAATCTTTTTCGCTTCGCCGATCTCGGCTGCGCTCAGATCCATGACGTTCTTGCCCCACATGGAGCGGAGTTCGATCCAGCTCATGCCGAAATCATGCGAGGCAACATAGCAGGCGCGGTCAAAGTCCGGCGAGATCTCATCATTGATGACCGCAATCCTGAATGGCGACTTCGATGCCTCAGCCTTGCCGAAGCGTGGGCGAGTGGCGCAGGCTGCGGCAGTCATCCCCGCGCCTCTGAGAAAACTCCGTCTGGAACTGCCTGCCATTTTGCTCCTTTTGCCGGGGGGCGGCCCGCGTCGATTGGACTGACGTATCTATTTTAGAGGGCCGGTCATGCGCTGCAAGCGGTTACCGGCCAGTGCAAGCGAACCAAATTCCACATTCGAACATGATATTGCCCGAATATCGAACGAACTCTACATTCCGCCGCCCAGCTTAGTCAAGGAGAATCCAGAACACGCAGGAAAGACTTCGTCCGGCTCCTTTCGCAGCTTCGAACATACGCAAAAGTCTGATTGGGATCGCCTCTGCCCTGGGAGATTGCGTCAGGCAGTGCAAACTTTTTATTGTCAGAGGGATGAGCATCCTTTGCGCCGGGAACGATGCGAAATCGCGTGGGCGAAGGCGTCGCCTTGGGGGCATAGCCTGCAACTCGATCAAAATGGACCATATTCAGCCACTCGATCTCAACTGATTCTATAAATAGACCGGCCCGTCTTCGTAAGCCGGGCGGAGGGTTTGAACCCTCCGCCCGGCCATGGAATCAAACGCCGGGTAGGCCTTCCAGTGGATCGGCCATTCTCACCGGCTGGTAGCGGCTAGCCTTTCCCGCCATGTGTGTGGCCGCGTCCATCGCGCTCTTCGTTCCCTTTGAACTTCTCGGGAGCTCTCCGCTGCGCTGCGGCTTTATCGCCAACCTTTGGCCTTTCGCCGTTATAGCCATGCTGTGGATCGAACGTGTTATCGACCCTGCCATGGAAGTCGTTGGAGCCATGAAACCACGGGCCGACACCGACGAAAACGCCGCCGTTGAACCATTCCGAGCCGTAGTAGCCGTCGGGAACGCAGTTATAAGGGGCGTAGTCATAGTAACCGTAGGGACAGTCAGGTGCGACTCCGACGTTGACGCTGATCTGAGCCTGTGTTTTGAGTGTGGTTGCCGTAAAGAACATTCCAGCAACAGCGGCAGCTAATACAACGAACTTGATTCCGCGCATGAATTCTCCTCACCATTGTCGGGGCCATCATCAACCTGCCCCAACGCTATTTACTCTAGCGGCTCGAATCATCCGGGTCTGAGCAATATGAAGCACCTGCGAAATCTGCGATACGGGCGCCGTTCCCGGCGCCGCTCAGCCTTTTTGCTAAGCCAGCACGACCTTCAGCGTAATGCCCACATCGGAGATCTTCTCCGCGAGCATCTCGACCTTCAATCCAGCTTCGTCCTGCTTCCACTTGAGCTCTCCTTTGTACCCAAGCAGTTCCACCTTGCGGATTTTGCCCGGATTCTGCGCGCTGGCGAGGCCAAGGGCGTTCACCACCGCCTCCTTCTCCGGCCAGCCCATGACGAAGGCGTAGAGCGTGCTGCCTTTGGTGGTGAAGCGAACATCCTCCGCGGTAAAGTCCGTGCGTTTGTCCTCGTTGAAGTTGCCGGCTTCGATTTTGACCTTGGTGGATGGGCCATCCCCGTAAATCTTCCACGGTCGCGAGGCATAGATGCCTTCGCTGTTCACCGCCATCCACGTGGTGATGCCTTCGAGCACCGTCATCTCCTCGAAGTCCAGTTCGCCCGAGTTGGGCAGCGGAAAGTTCAGCAGCAGGTTGCCGTTCTTGCTGACGATATCGACCAGCAGATCGATGACCTTCTTGGCCGTCTTGTATTGCTGGCCGCGCTTGTAGTGCCATTGGCCGATGCAGGTATCGGTTTGCCAGGGGTTCGCCGAGATGAGGCCGGAAACGCCGCGCTCATGATCCAGAAGGCATGTGCCGATAGAGCAGTCCGTCTGTTCTTTGCTGGTATAAACCGCCTCCGTCGCGCCACCGTGCAACTGCGCGCTGACGTTATAGAGGTGCGCGACCATCTTCAACCCGTACTCCTCGAAGGGAAGGTGGCCGTCGGTGTAAAGAAAGTCGGGCTGATACTTGTCGATGAGGTCGGTCATGCGGTCAAGGTAATGACGGCGCCACGACTCGGGGATGCCATCTTCGTTCCAATCCAGCTTGTCGCCGAACCGCGCGCAATCGGCATCGTGATACAAGTCTGCGTACTGTGGATCGATGCCGTCATAGGAAACACCGGCCAGCGGTCCGGTCTTGTCAGCGCCATGGCTTACGGACCACCACTTGTAACTGATCCAAAGATGCTCGCTGACGCCGAAGCGCAAACCTTGGTTCCGCGCCGCTTTCCGCCACAGGCCCACAACATCTTTCTTCGGCCCCATGTTCACCGCATTCCAGCGCGTGTACTTGGAGTTCCAAAGGTCAAAGTTATCGTGGTGAACGCCCATGCTGACGAAGTACTTTGCGCCCGCCTTCTTGTACAGGCCCATCAGGTGTTCCGAATCCCACTTGGCGGCTTTCCAGTTATTGACCAGGTCCTTGTAGCCGACCTTGGAGGGATGCCCGTAGTGTTCCACATGGTATTTGTATTGGTCCGATCCCTGCATATACATGTTGCGAGCGTACCAATCCCCGTCTTCGATCGCCGACTGCGGCCCCCAGTGCGCCCATATGCCGAACTTCGCATCGCGGAACCAGTCCGGAATCCGGTACCCCTTCAGTGACTCCCTGGTCGCCAGGAAGTTCCCGCCCTGCGCCGGCGCCTGGGCTGTTGCGAACCTTGAGAGAGCAAGTGCGGAACATGCACCGCCCATCCATCGCAGTAACTCGCGCCTGTTCAATGCCATTAGAGAATCCTTTCTTTCGGCGATCGGGCAGCGCGATGAGATCCTTTTCCTTAGCTGCTATGTAAACCGTCTTTCCGCCATCGCGCCACCATGATTCGAACGACGACAGAATTCGACTGACTGCATAGTAAACTAAAATGACTATATGGTCAGCACCACGTCGCCAAACACGGCGGCCGCGCCCATCGAGTGGCGGCCCTCAGTGAACCCGTGGATGGTTGCGGTCTCCGTGATGCTCGCGACCTTCATGGTGGTGCTCGACTCTTCAGTTGCCAACGTCGCTTTGCCGCATATCGCGGGCAACCTCTCGGCTTCCACGGACGAGTCGACGTGGGTTCTCACCAGTTATCTCGTTTCCAATGCCATCATGTTGCCCGCCGCCGGATGGATCGCGCGGCGCATCGGGCGCAAACGCCTGCTGATGATTTCGATTCTGGTGTTTACTGCCGCTTCCCTACTCTGCGGGGTAGCGATCGACATGCCGATGCTGATCGTTGCCCGGGTTCTGCAAGGCATCGGCGGCGGCGGCATGCAGCCTCTGGCCCAGTCCATCCTGCTGGAGAGTTTTCCGCCCAGCAAACACGGCACGGCGATGGCCGTCTTTGGCATGGGGATTGTGGTCGCTCCGGTGATTGGCCCAACGCTGGGCGGATGGATTACCGACAGCTATTCCTGGCGCTGGATCTTTTACATCAATCTTCCGGTGGGTTTGTTGGCCCTCTTCATGGTCAACCTGTTCGTCGAGGATCCTCCCTACCTTCGCCATGCCTTTCGAGGGGCCATCGATTATCTCGGCTTCGGGCTGATGGCCCTCTGGCTGGGCACGATGCAGTTGGTGCTGGACAAGGGGCAGGAGGCGGACTGGTTTGCGGCTCCATGGGTGCGATGGACGGCTGCCATATCCACGCTGGCGCTCGTCGGCTTCATCGTCCGCGAACTGACGGATCACGAGCCAATCGTCCAGTTGCGCGTGCTCCGCGACCGCAACTTCGCAATGGGGACGATGGTTGCCTGTGTCTACGGCTTCGTTCTCTATGGCACCACGGCCATGCTGCCGTTGTTTCTGCAAACCGTGCTGGGGTATTCGGCGCTGCAAAGCGGTCTGTCCGTGAGTCCGCGCGGCATCGGCGCCATGGCTTCCATGATGGCGGCGGGAATCCTGGTCCGGTACATCGATGGCCGCCTGCTGATGGCCTTCGGCTTTGTCCTGCTCGGCTACTCGACCTGGATGCTGGGCCAGATCAGTCTCGACATCGGCATGGCCTCGGTTATCCTGCCGAACGTGATCAGCGGCTTCGCCATGGGCTTCATCTTCGTTCCGCTGACCACCATGACCCTGAGCCGGCTGCGCAAGCAGGAGATCGGCAATGCCGCCGGCATCTACAACCTGATGCGCAACATCGGAGGCAGCATCGGCATCGCCAGCGTCACCACCCTGCTGGTGCGCGGCTCTCAGGCCCACCAGAATTATCTGGCGGCCGACGTTACAGCGGGAAATCCAACCGCGATGGCGCTGCTCCAGGGCCTGCAGGCAAAGTTTCGCCTCGGGGGAGCAAGCGCTTACACCGCGCATCTAGAGGCTCTGGGGGCTCTTTACCGGAGCGTCCAGCAGCAGGCAGCCGTCCTCGCTTATGCCGATAACTTCCGTTTGCTAGGGTATCTCTCGCTGGTCTGCATACCGCTGGTCCTGCTTTTCCAACGCGTACGCAAGCAATCGCGCTCTTCGAACATGATCGGCGAATGAGTATGCGCCCCGCTACTCCGCGCGCACCAGCAGGCAGGTGATGTTGTCGTGGCCGCCGGCTTTGTTGGCAGCGGTGACGAGGCGGCCGCACAGGTCGTCGAGGGGGAAATCGACGCCGAGCAGAGATTCAATCAGGGAATCGGAGAGTTCGCGGGTCAGGCCGTCGGAGCAGAGCAGAAAAAGGTCGCCGGGCTCGGCTTCCAGTTCGAAAACATCCGGAGTCACGCTGCTCTGGGTGCCCAGCGCCCTGGTAATGACGTTCCTGAGCGGCGAGCGCAGGGCCTCGGGGCGGGTCATGCGGCCCAGCCGGACCTGCTCCTCGACCAGCGAGTGGTCCAGGGTGAGCTGCTGCAGGCGGCAGTTGCGCAGCCGGTAACAGCGGCTGTCGCCGACGTTGAGCGCCCAGACGCGGCGCTCCTCCACCACCAGGCCCACCAGGGTGGTGCCCATGCCGCTGAGCTTGTGGTTGCGCTGGGCGCGGGAGAAGATCGCCTCGTTGGCGGCGCAGATGGCTTCCTCGGCCACCAGCGGCATAGGCGCAGTGCCGCTCCCGGCGCGGCGGCTGAGGAGCCGCAACATCTCGTCCACCGCCAGGGAACTGGCGATCTCCCCGGCCGCGGCGCCGCCCATGCCGTCACAAACGAGATAGACCCCGCGCGCCACGGAGAAACCGAATGCATCTTCGTTGGAAGGGCGCTTGCGGCCGCGGTCGGAAACCGCCGCAGCCGTGTAGTGGACGACAGCCGTGGCCAAGAAAAACTCCCCCGCTGCCCAGTTTACACGGGTTGGCGAAGGCCGGACCTGGTGAAGAGAATCGGGTAGTGTCCTATTTGTGCGTTGCCGGTATTGGGCGCGGAATGTTCAGAATTGGCCATCCATAGTTGGTCGAGCAGCGGTATAAGATTGAAGTGACCGATTTCTCACTGGATTTTGTTTGCCCTGTTTGCGAAGCGCAGCCTCAAGAAAAGTGCATGATGAATACTGGCGCTCCCCGTTTTGAATCTCATATTGAACGCAAGTGGATCGCCCAGGATCACCACCGCAACCCTGCGCTCACAAAACCACCGCCAGCAGCGCAGTAGCAGGACAGTACCGCTCAGCGCCCAGGCTGGTCCCCGGCGGCGCCCGCGAGCGGAGGCGGCGCGGGCAGCTCGAAAACCTGAATGGCGCCGTCGTTGAGCACGGCCACGCGCCGGCCCGAGGGCGAGATGGCCACGTTGCCGCCGGCATCGAGCGCCGGACTGGCCGGCGCCTCAAGCGCTACCTTGCCGTTAGCCGCATCGAAAACTCTCACCAACTGACCTTTCACGTCCTCTCTTTCGAGGAGCGAGTAGGCGTTGACCGCGTGGGTGACGGCCAGGGTCTCCCGCGCCAGCCGGGAGCCATCCGGCGCCATCACCAGCAGCGGCCAGACCGCCGCTGCTGAAGTCAGATCCTCCCAAAGGCGGCGGCCGTCGGTAGCCATCGCCACCAGCTTGTCCGCGCCCGCGGAAACGCATGCGGTCACCAGCACCTCCTGCTGCGAGACAAAGTCGATGGCGGGCGAGCAGGTCGAATCCACGCGCCCCAGAACCCTGCTCCCACCGCTGAAATAGTTCAGGTTCAGCAGCCACTGCCCGCCATTGGCGCGCAGGCTTTCCAGGTATCCGTCGGAGTTGATGGGCAGATGAACGGTGGAGCGGACGCGGCTGACCAGCATCACCTGGCCCGAATCCCGGCGCAGGATGCGCACCACCAGATCGGGCTGCCCGCCTGGCTGCGGTCCATCCACAACCATGTTGGCCTGAGCGGTGGACGGACTGGGCACATCCCCCGGCTTGGTTGCGGCCGCCGCGGGCTCGCGGGAGTTGGTCACCAGAAACTGCTGCGAAGGATCAAGCTCCAGCCAGAGCAGCGGCCCCGGAAAATGCAGAAAAGGCTTCAACTCCAGCGTGGCGTCGCCCTGCAGAAGACCGTCCCTGTCGCGCAGAAGGAAATGGCCGTCCTTGAGCATCCACAGGTAGCGCGACCCGTCATGCACCGGCCACAGGGCCTCGGCCTGGACCGTCCCCGCCGGCAGCGCCAGCACCACGGCGCGGATCTGGCGTTCACCGCTGCTGGCGCTGTCTCCGGCCTCGCGGCGAATGAGTCCCGGCACGCGAAAGGTGAACAGCAGGCGGTTTTCGTCCAGAAAGTCCAGCGAGGCAAAGCTGTTGCGCTGGCCCAGATAGAGAGGGCCGGGCGCAGAGAAGCCCAGCGGCTCCGCGGGAATGGTGAATGCAGGCGGAAGGGAGGGCTTGTCGGGAAGCCGGTCGGGAAGCATCCGTTCCCTAGCCTCGCGAGACTGGACCGCGCCGGACGGGTCCGGCCCAAACGCGGTGGTTGCCTGCGCCTGCGCCGCCGCCAAAGCGCACAGTGGCGCGCCGGCCAGCGCCAGCCACAGACCCGCCCGCAACCAAACACCCGTCTCAAAAGGCCGTTTCACCATCGAAGAGTATTTTCGCCGATGGGGCTGGTTTTGTGGAGTGATACGACTCGCTCATGCGTGTGCGACAGTAAAAGAGGGATGGCCAACGACTTGAAAACTGGCCGGCACGTCACGCTGCTGGGCTACGGCGCCTGCTTCGCTGCCGGCTGCGTGTGGGGCACGGGCTTCTACTTCGGCAGGCTGGCGCTGAACGAGATGAGCGTGGAGCACATGGTGCTCTACCGCTTTCTGTTTGCCTCCCTGGGCATGTTGCCGGTCGTGCTGGTCCATCGGAGCCGGTTTCGCCTCACCGGCGCCGAAGTCCGCCTGCTGCTCATCTGCGCGGCCCTCGGTGTGCCCGTCCAGTTTCTGCTCCAGTTCCATGGCCTGGCCCTGACCACCGTAAGCCACGCCTCGCTGATGGTGGGCGCCATGCCGGTGTTGCTGGCCGCAGCCGCCGCGTTCTTTGCCCCCAAGGGGTCCAATGAGGAGCGGCTTGACCGCATCGGCTGGCTGGCGCTGGCCGGTTCCACGGTGGGCGCGGCGCTCATCGTCCTGGGCGGCAGCCGGGGCCCAGCCGCGCGCGGAGAGCCCTCGCTGGCGGGCGATCTGCTGGTGGTCGCCTCGCTCGTCGCCGCATTGGCCTGGATTCTGCTCAGCAAGAAGCTGATGCTGACCCACAGCCCGCCGGTTGTGACGGCCTACACCATCCTCGCCGGAACCGTCATGCTGGCCGTCCTGATCCTCGGCCCCTGGCTGCTGAACCCGCTGCTGCGTCCCTTCGCACATCGCAACTTCCAGCCGCCGCCATTCGCCCACGTGAGCCCCACCGCCTGGGCAGCGCTGGCCATCAGCGGTCTGCTCTGCACGGCCACCACCACGCTGCTCTGGAACTGGGGCATCCACCATGTGCCGGCCTCGCGCGCAGGTGTCTTCCTGAACATCGAACCGGCGCTCGGCTCCTGGCTGGGCGTACAACTGCTCGGCGAACACCTGGGCCCGTACGCCTGGGCGGGCGGCGCGCTCATCCTTACGGCGGCCGTGACCCTCACCACGCGCGGCCACGAGCCAGACCCCGCCATCATCCTGGAATAGACACACCTCTCTCATCCCGCCAAACCTTGGTCACCACAGCCGTGCGGATTACCGGTAACGCCCGGCCAGGCACGGCCGATATCTTCATGAGTAATTCATGGAGACTCATGTGACCCTTTTAACCTGGAACCACACCTGTTCCGTCGGCGTAAGAGCCATGGACGATCAGCACGGCATCCTGATGGATACCATGAACGAGCTGCGCCAGGCGCTGGTGCGCGGCTCCGGCCGGGAACAGCTAAGCGAGCTGCTGGACCGGCTGATCGAGTTCACGCGCATGCACTTCTGGAGCGAGGAACAACTGATGGAGCAGAGCGCATTTCCCGGCCTGGCCGAGCACCGCGCCGAACACCACAGCATGCTGGCGCAGATGATCCAGTCGGCCCATCGTGTGCAATACGGTGAAGGAGTGCAGATGCGGCCGCTGCTCTGCTCCCTGCGCGATGGATTCCTCGAGCACATCGAGGGCCTGGACCAGGCGTATGGCCCATAGATGAATGAGCGGGGCGTGCTGTAAAACGGCATTCAAACTGCTTGCCTGCCGCTACGGGAGCGGCGCGCTGCTCTACACCTCGAAGGAAAGCTGGGTGGATGCGAACAACGGCGAAGCGGGCTTCGGCTCAGAAGCCAACTCGTAGACCAGCCGCTCCAGCACCAGCCGCTTGTCTGGCGGAGAAGATCGCAGTTCTAGGTCGGCGCGGGCAACCAGGCGCAGCGCCCGCGTCAGGTCGCGGCGGCTTTTGTAGCGGCGGGCCTGGCGGATGAGATCGTCGGCGGCAAACGGCGGCATCCTGAAACCTTGCCACAATGCCTGCCAGATGGCACGCGAGTCGCGCACGTTCTTCTCCAGGATCACCAGCATCTGGCGGAAGGTGCGGGCCAGCATGTAGAGATGTCCGATGGCCGCGTCCTCGCCGGCCTCGGAGCTGTTCAGCAGCCCATGCAGCAGGGCCAGCGCGCGCGCCCGGTCGCGGGCGCTGATGGCGTCGGTCAACTCATACAGAGAACGCTGCTTGGCCCCCAGCACCATGGTTTCCACGTCGCCCAGAGTGATGCGGCCACGGCCCAGCGCATAGAGCAGCAGCTTCTCCAGCTCCGAGGAGACGAGCATCATGTCCGCGCCCAGCGCATCCACCAGCTCACGGGCCGCATCGGGCTCCATGCGTGCGCCGGCTTCGTTCGCAGTGGCCACGGTCCAGCGCATCGCGTCTTCTTCGCTCACGCGGGCCAGTTCCACCATGCCGCAGTGCTCGCCCAAGGTCTCCGTAAGCCGCTCGAAGCGATTCTTGTCGTCCATCTCCATGCGCCGCGCGTCGGAGGGAATGCGCAGGAAGTCGGCCACAAAAATCAGCAGCGCCTGCGGGTTCGGCGAGCGGAAATAGCGGTCCAGCGCCGCAAATTCGTCCTTCTTGGCGCCGCGGGTGTAGAGCTGGCGCACGTTGCGCACAAAGATCACCTGAAACGGCGACATCAGCGAAGGCGTCTGCGCCCGGTCCAGCACCTCGAAGATCGAAGTGTTGGCCAGATCCAGGTCGGAGAGGCAGAAATCCCTCAGATCCGGCGGCACAAAAGCCTTGAGCACGGCCGAACGGCAGCGGTCCAATAAGAATATTTCGTCGCCGGCCAGCACGTAGCCGGCCTTGAGCGGCCCCGTGCCGGCGGCGGCAACCTCGATCTCCGCCACAAAGCGGCCCACGGCGGCAAATCCGGCGCCCCAGCGCCCGGCGCTCACCGGACCGGCCTCAGGAAATCGCGCTCTATGAATGTGTACATCATGCGGCTCCAGAATACCTTTGCCGGCTCGGCAAAGCCAGCCCTACGAACCAGGAGTGACCAGAAGTTGCAACGCGACTGCATTCTTCCAACGACGATTCACGGGAACCAGCGCCGCTCTAAAACCCTTCCAGCACATCGGCCACCAGCTGTCGCGCGAACTCGCGGCTGAGCCGCTCCATAGCCGCCGGATTCTCCTGAATGAAGGTCGGCAGGTCGGTGGTGGACTGGTACTGCTGGCGGAAGACATAGTTCTTGTTCTCGTAGAGGATCTTGCCGTCCCGGCCGGTGAGCGTGACCGAAGCCACAATGGTGATGAGGAAGCTGGACGACTGCTGCGTCGAGGAGTTGTAGGTCAGCGGCGTCACCGCTTCCTTGAGAATCGTCCCGTGCAGCACCGCGTCCGCGTCTCCGTCTGTATCCGGGGTCACCCGGAACCGTGTGCGCGTGGCAAATTCGCGGATCACCGCATCGGTCATCACCACTTCGGTGTGATAAGCCTCGGTGCGCGTGGCAAACACCGGCACGGAGAGCGTGCGCACATCGGGCGGCAAGTGGGTAGCCGCGCCCAGCGTGTGATACCCGCATCCGGAGAGCCCAAGCAAGGCAAAAGCGATCGGCACTAAAGCGAACTGGCGCATGACTCATCTTATCGCGCAACCGCGCCCGCGCACGGCGTACTATTGTCCCCATGAGCTGGATTGGATGGGCACTGCTTTCCGCTGCCTTTGCCGCCGCTACCGCACTCTTGGCCAAGGTGGGCGTGGCGCATGTGGACTCTAACCTGGCCATGGCGCTGCGCACCAGCGTCGTGCTGGTCTTTGCCTGGGGCATCGCGCTGGCGCTTGGCAAACACGGGGAAATTCGTTTGCTCGACCGCCGCACCGTGCTCTTTCTCACCCTCTCCGGGCTGGCCACCGGCCTGTCCTGGTTGTGCTACTTCCGCGCCCTCCAGTTGGGGCCGGCCTCGCGCGTGGCTCCGCTCGACAAGCTCTCGGTCCCCCTGGTCATGCTCTTCGCCTGGCTGCTGCTGGGCGAGAAGCTCACCGCTCCGGCACTTGTAGGCGGCCTGCTCATCACCGCCGGCGCCGTGGTGATGGTTCTGGGCTAACCGGATGCGGCTCGGGAAAACCTCTTCCCTATACTGAAAAGAGAGAACGCGCCTTTACAGGCTGCCGAAAAGCCCCCATGACCGCCAAGACACAATCCGAAGCCCAAACCGCCCCCGCCGTCCCACCCCGTCGCATCGTCCTCACCGGCTTCATGGGCTCGGGCAAGAGCACCATCGGTCCACTCGTCGCCGGACGCCTGGGCTGGAGCTTCCTCGATGTGGACGACGTCATCGAGGCCGAGGCCGGCGCCACTATCGCGGAACTCTTCGCCCGCCACGGCGAGGCTCCATTCCGCGACCGCGAGCATGCCACCATCACCCGCCTGGCCGCCGGCGACGCGCTGGTTCTCGCCCTGGGCGGCGGTGCCATCGAGCACCCCGCCACGCGCTCCCTGCTGCTCAACACTCCCGGCACGCTCCTGGTCCATCTGGAGGTCGAACTGGCCACCACCCTCACCCGCTGCCGCGGCACTGAGCACACCCGCCCCATCCTCGCCGACCAGGCCAACCTGGCCAGCCGCTACCAGCGCCGCCTCCCGCTCTACCGCACTGCTCACCTCTCGATTCCCGTCGATGCCCTCACTCCGGACGAAGTTGTAGACGCGATCCTGCAAGCCGCCCGCCTGGGCTAGCCGAATACGCCTACTATCTCCGTCAGATTGCATTCACGTGCAAAACGTGCTACACGTAAACCACGTGAACAGGAGGCACAGGCACTATGCCCGCACTCGACGAAAAACAAAACATCACCCTGCGCCTGAGCCGGCAGACGATCCAGAAGGCGCGCGTCCTCGCCGCCCGGCGTTCCACCTCCATCAGCGGCCTGCTCACCAGCCAGATCGAGCAGCTTGCAGGCACGGAAGACGATTACGAGCGCGCCATGAACCGCGCCTTTGCCCGGATGGAGAAGGGCTTCCATATGGGCGAAATCCCTCAATTGGACCGGGACGCGCTCCATGAGCGCTAACGTCTTCGTCGATACATGTGTATTGGTCTATGCCTACGACATCGACGCAGGGCGCAAACGGCAGACGGCGCAAGAGATACTGCTTGGCCTCAGGCAGCAGCGATCCGGCACCGTGAGTATGCAGGTCTTGCAGGAGTTCTACAATACGGTGACGCGAAAGCTGGCCTCGCCTCTACCGAAAGACGAGGCACGAGCGATTGTCGAAGACTTCGCTTACTGGTGCATCGAAACGACCCCGCAGGAGATCAAACGGGCCTTTCGTATCGAGGACGAGGCCCGGATCGGCTTCTGGGATGCGCTGATTGTTGCCGCGGCCATCAAGGCTGGCGCTACGCGTATTCTCTCCGAGGACCTGAACCCCGGCCAAACCATCGCCGGCGTTCTTGTTGAGAATCCCTTCGTCGTCCCTTGAGAACTCTGGCTGCGCAACCGGCAACTCGCGCGTAGGCGCCGATCGTCTGCTATCCTTTTCAATTACTGGGAGTGCATGAACATGGCAAAGAGCGTTAACAAAGTCTTCCTTTTAGGCAACGTGGGCAAAGACCCTGAAATCCGTTCTACCCCGAGCGGCACCATAGTGGCCACCTTTGGACTGGCAACCAGCGACCGGTTTCAGGATGCTCAGGGCAACTGGCAGGACCGCACCGAGTGGCACAACCTGGTCGCTTTCAAGCGCACTGCCGAGATTATTCGCGATTACGTAAAGAAGGGCTCCAAACTGTACATCGAGGGCAAGCTCCAGACCCGCAGTTGGGACGACAAGGAGTCCGGCCAGAAGCGCTACAAGACCGAAGTCGTGGTCTTCGACCTCTCGCTGCTCTCTGGCCGCGATGAGGGCTCGGGCGGCAGCCAGGGCGGATACAGCCGGCCGGCAAGTTCAGCCAGCTCGGCGGCCAGCTTCGACCAGCGCCCCGCCGGTGGCCAGGACGACATCGCCCAGCAAGCCGAAATCTCCGACGACGACATTCCGTTCTGAGTAAAGCAGTGGTCAGTTGTCAGTTATCAGCCATCAGTTGATGGCCGGGGAAAGCCCTTGTCTGTTCTATTCCCTTCCCTCCCGCGCCACGCCGATCTGCCGCTTCAAAATCGAGCGCCCCGGCCCCGAACGGCCGGCCCAGAATTGACAAGGGCGCGTGAATTGGAGAACCGCTCTAAGTTTCGCGCGTTTCCTCCGGCTCGCGCAGCGGATCGTTGTCGCGGTCCGTCACTTCAACCAATGCAGCCAGCCTTGCCGCCAGCTCCGGCTTCCAGCTTCCCTCCGGCGCGCGCCAGCTCCAGTTGCCGGCGGCGACGGCCGGCGTATTCATGCGCGCCTCCGAGCCGAGTTCGAACAAATCCTGTGCCGGGAGCACCGCCAGTTGCGCCACGCTTGCCTCAGTGGCCCGGATCAGCGGCCACACCGGGCTCTCGCCGACCGGTCCCGCGAAGGCCTCGACGGCGTTGCGCTCCGCCTTGCCGGCCGTCTGCCACCAGCCCTGCGTGGTGTCGTTGTCGTGGGTGCCGGTATAGGCCACGGTGTCCGGGGTGAATCGATGCGGCAGATGCGTTTGCGCGCCCTTGCCGCCAAAGCCGAACTGCAGCACCTTCATGCCCGGCATGCCCAACTCCTGCCGCAGCGCCTCCACCTGGCGAGTAATGAGGCCCAGGTCCTCGGCCACCAGCGGCAGCGGCCCAAGCGCCGCCTCAAGCGCGTGGAAGAGCTTGAGCCCCGGCGCCTTCACCCACGCGCCGTGTACCGCCGTCTTCTCCTCCGCCGGAATGGCCCAATAAGACTCGAAGCCGCGGAAGTGGTCCAGGCGGATGATGTCATACAGTTGACAGGCGCGGCGGATTCGGTCGATCCACCAGTCGAAACCCCGCTTCTCCATCACATCCCAGCGATAGAGCGGATTGCCCCAGCGCTGCCCGGTGGGCGAAAAGTAGTCCGGCGGCACGCCGGCGATGCGCACCGGCTTCAGATCCTCGTCCAGCTCGAAGAGCTCAGGGTGCATCCACACATCGGCCGAATCCATGTTGACGAAGATGGCTACGTCGCCCAGAATCCTGATTGCACTGCGCGCCGCGGCCTCGCGAAGGTTGTTCCACTGTTGCGAGAAAGCAAACTGCAGCGCCTGCTCCTGGGCCAGCGCGCGGCCGTGCTTTGCGGCCACCTTCGCCAGAGCCTCCGGCTGGCGGCGGCGCACCGGCTTGGGCCAGGCCGTCCATGCGCCGGTCGAAAACTGGCGGCGCAGCTCGGCATAGAGGGCGTAATCGGTGAGCCAGCCCGCCTCAGTCCGGCAAAACTCCTCGAACTGCTTCCACTGCCCTGCCAGCTTCGGGTCCTGCGACCCGCAATCCAGAAAGTTTCCCGCCGCTTCGTAGAGCAGCGGCAACTTCCGCGCCTCCACCTCGCCAAAGTCCACGTTTCCGCTCCGTCCGGCCAGCCCGCCGATCCGCTCCCCGTCAATCCAGCCCCAGTCGGAGAGAAATTCGAGGCTGATGAGGTTGGGATTGCCCGCAAAGGCCGATGAGCCCGCATACGGCGAGTTGCCGTAGCCCGTGGGGCCGAGCGGCAAAACCTGCCAGATGTGCTGTTTGGCCTCCGCCAGAAAGGCCACAAACTCGTGGGCGGCAGGCCCCAGGTCGCCAATGCCCCCATAGGACGGCAAAGAGCTTGCGTGCAGCAGAACTCCGGACGAACGTTGAAACTCCATGGCTTCATTATCTTCGCACCCAACCCGGAATGCCGGAGTCCTGCCCGGCCAAACAAGCCTGAGAACGCAAAAAGCCCGCATCCGGTAAGGAATGCGAGCTTTCTGTTCTCTTGTTCGGCCGGCCGGCTTACATCCCCGGAATCTCCGGCCCCTTCGATTTGGCGTTGATCTGGATGCGCTTGTTCTTCTTGTAGTCGTCCATGACGCCGCTCATGAAGACGTTGAAGGCATCCGACCGGCGCTGGTCCAGAACCCGGTCGCGCGTCTGGTCGAAGTTCTTGGCGATCTCGTCCGCGCTGGGCTCCTGCTTGTCCAACAGCTTGGCCACCACGCCGGTGCGCTGCGTGTTGATCGGACCGCTCAAGGCGCCTGGCGCCAGGTCAAAGAGTTGCGGGGCCACCTGGCCCACCTGGCCGAGGTCGGGCGCCTGGCCGGTCTCGCCCACCAGGTCGCTCGTCTTCACCGTCGCTCCCGCTTCCTTGGCTGCCTTGGCCAGATCGTTCGAGGCCTTGGCCTTGTCCGCCAGTTCCCTGGTCTTCTGGCTCAGCAACGCCGGCAATTTCTCGTCGCGATAGTCGTCCAGGACATGGCTCTTCCAGTCGGCAAAGCTGGGCGCGTGGGCCGGCGCAATCCCCGTGACCTGGAAGATCGCATAGCCCTCGCCGGTTGGCGCAAACTGCGGCGGGTCGCCCTGCTTGGACTGGAAGGCCTTGCCGATGAGTTGAGACCCGTCGGGCAGCGCCGAAATTACGCCATGGCTGTTGACCGGCGGCGTAGTCGCTACTTCCAGATGATGGGCCGCCGCGGTCTTCTCCAGGCCGTTCTTGATGGCCTCCGAGGTCAGCGCCCGCGCATAGTTGTCCTCGGCCTGCGCCGCCTTCTGGCGGATCAGCGTGGCCTGGATGGTGGGCAGCACCTCGTTGAGTTGCTGCGTGTGCGCCGTCTGGCGCTCTTCCACCTGCACAATGTGGTAGCCAAACTGGCTCTTCACGATCTTTGTGTCGCCGATCTTCTGGGTGAAGATGGCGTTGTCGAACTCCGGCACCATGCGGCCGCGCTGGGCAAAGCCCAGTTCACCGCCCTTGTCCTTGCTGCCGGGATCGTCGGAGTATTTCTTGGCGAGATCCGCAAAGTTCGCGCCGCCCTGAATCTGCTTGAGAATCCCCTCAGCCTTGGCCTTGGCCGCGGCATCGGTCTTGGCGTCCGCGCCCGGAGCCACCTTGATGAGAATGTGCCGCGAACTCGCCTGCTCCGGCGTCGAGTACTCGGACTGGTGCGCGGTAAAATACTGCTGAATCTCCTGCTGGCTGGGCTGCGGAACCCCGCCGGGCAGTTCATTGGGGGTAAAGGCAAAGTAGGTGATCTTGCGCTCTTCCGGCACCGCCGAGGCATAGCGCGCGGCGTTCTTCTGGAAGAAAGCCGAAAGCTCCCCGTCCGAGGGGTTGATCGTCTTGCGCACGTCGTCGGATGCGATCACCGCGTAGTCGAACTTGATCTTGACGTTGTCCTTGCGATAAGTATCGCGGACTTCCTGGTCGCCCACCGTAACCCCGGCCGTGATCAGCGCCCCCAGCCGCCGGATGACGATATCCTGCTTCATCTCTTGTTCAAACTCCGCGACCGGCATGTTGAACTGATTGGCGATGAAGGTGGTGTACCTGTCGGTGCCGATGAACTGGCCGTTAGGGAAGAGGAACTCGCCAAACTGGCCTTTGTGCAGAAACTGGATCACATCGTCGTCGGTGGCGCGAATGCCCAGCTTCTCCGCCTCCGCCAGCAGGATTTGCTTCTGCACCAGTTGCTGGCCGACGCGCTGTTCGATCAGGCCCAAAATGACCGGGCTGTCGGGGTAGCGCTGCTGCTGCAACTGCCGGCGGGCCATCTGCTCCACCCGCTGCTGGCTCACCGGCTCGCCCGAAGACAGGAAGCGGCTGTACCAGTGGGGGTAGATCACGGCATACGTATCGGCGGACGCGGCGCCCTGGCTGCTGGACAGGCCGGGGATCAGGTACAACACCATACCCACCGAGGCGGCGGCGATGATGACGATGAAAAATGCCTTGACTACGCGGCTGTTTTTCTGCTGCAGGAAACGGATCATGGATGGATTTGAACCTTCAACTCTCTATGCGCGGGCGTGGTGATTCCTCCGTAGCAGCACAGGGTCGGCTGGAGGTGGAAATCTCCCACGGATGCGCAATTCTCGCTCGACGCGATTCTCTGTGATTATAGACGAGCCGGAACCCGGAAAGCGCGGACGGAATGCTTCGAAGCCTGTTCTGCCGCATGGACGCGGCCCCAAAAGCAGAGCGGGCATCCCGATTTCCGGGATGCCCGCCGTTTCCATTGCAGATTGCCGGCTCTTACCGCCAGTAGTAGAACCCGCCAACCATAAAGTACGGCCGGTAGTACACCGGTCCATAGCCATAATACGGATAGGCAGCGTAATACCCAGCGCCGTGGGGGTAATAGCCGCGCCGGTAGAGGTTCGGGCCGCCTTGGTACAGCCCCTGTGCCAGCCGGGCCGCTTCCTGCGCGTTCACCGGCGTAACCGTAAGCGGCGTGTTCAGGTGAAAGTCCACCCGGGCCTCGGCGGGAATCCACACCTCCGGTCCGGGAGAAGCCGCTGAAGCCGCCGTGCCCGCGCCAGCGCCGGCCGCCGCGCCGACGGCGCAGCCCCAGCGTGACACGGCGCAGCCGATAATCGTGCCCACAATTGCGCCGCCAACGACATGACCGGCCGTCTGGCCGGCCTTATTCGGCCCCCTCACCTTGAACTGGTCGCTATCCAGAGGGTAGGTCTGTCCGCCAAGGTCCAGCGAAGTGAGATTGAGCGCCAACTCCGGGCTGCCGCCCAGGTTGCCGGCCTTCTTAACCTCGGTGACCACCCCATGCACAGTCGCGCCGCGCGGAATTGCCAGCACGCCGCCGACGGCCACGTCGCGGATCACGGTGAACTGAACCGGTTCGCCCTCCCTGGCCCTCCTGGTGCCCACTGACTCGCTGGTCCGCAACAGCAACAGGGTTCCCTGGGGTATGGTCACCGGGCCCTTGGGAGTCTCATAGGCCTGCACTGGAGGCCGCGCCGGCGCGTATTGAGGCTGCACGGGCGCATACCGGGGCCGCAAAGGCGGAAGCGGCGGATAAGGCGCCTGGGCCTGAGGCTGGCTTGGATAAGGAGGCTGGCCAGGGGCCGGCTGCGGCCCATCCGCTGGAGCGGGTGGAGGCGGAATGGGCGCCATTGAGTCGTCCGGCGGGTTGTCCGCCATCTGCTGCGCGCCGGGCTCCGCGCCATTCGGAGCCTGCGCATCCTGTGGATTGCCAACCTGCAGGCTATTGTGCACCTTGGTCACGCCCGCCACATGGCCGGCGATCGACTCCGCCAGTTCGCTGGAGGCCTCGCTCGACACCGTTCCGGAGAGCGTAACCTCGCTCTGGATGGTGGCGGCCGTGATGAGGTCGTTCTTCAGCGCCCTGGAGGCGTCGAGGGCATGCACAACGTCCATCTCGATCTGTCCGTCCGTGCGCTGGCCGGCCGATGGATCTGTGGCTGCGGCCGAGTCCTGAGCAAGCGCAATCACACTGCACAGGGCAACTACCCCGGCCCACGCCAGAACCTGCGGAAAAACTCTCTTCAGAAATGGCCTATTCATCGTTGTATTTCTCCTCTGTCTGAAGCACTTTTCCAACGGCTGTTGGATGCCGCACAGGTTGGAAGAATGCTCGAAGGTGCAGCTTCCGGCTCAATTCGTTAGACGAAGTTTGGCCGAAGCCGTCATCGGTGAGAACCCGGCGGCGGGGAAAAAGTTCCGCGCGGCGCAAAAGAGTCGTGGGCGTCTGAACCGCACGCTCCCCCGCTCTTCACCGTTTCCGGCGGATTCCTACTGGAGCGCCTGGTCGATGGCCGCGGCCAGCGTCTTCAACCCGGCCGCCACATCGGCTCCCAGGTGAACCCGCAGGGCGCGCCGTCCTCGCGACTCCAGCACCGCCAGGTCCCCGGCGGCCTGGGCATCAATCACCACGCCGAAGCTATACGTCTGCCCCGGAACATCCACGTCGACAGCATGGTCCGCGGTAATCTGCAAAAAGACGCCGCTGTTCGGACCGCCCTTGTAGTCCTGCCCGGTGGAGTGCAGGAAGCGCGGGCCAAATCCCAGGCAGGTGGCTACCCGCTTGGCGTCGCGCACCTTGTGCCGGAAGCCTTGGATCGCCGCCTCGTGCTCGGGGAACATGGGCAAAAAAGCCAGCGCGGCGAAGTAGTCGCCGGCATGAATCTGGTCCAGATGCGCGCGCAGATACCCGGCCAGCGTCTCGCTCGGCGCTGCCGCCTTCAGCGTGGCGGCGTAGGCTTCTGTCGCGTAGACCTCTATTCCTCCGTCCACGAGCACCGGCTCGCGCTCCGGCAGCTGGCCGGTCTGCTCATAGGCGGTGGTCAGGGTACGAGTTTCGATCTTGGCCGACTCCACGTCCGGCTGATTGAAGGGGTTGATGCCCATCACCGAGCCGGCCACCGCCGTGGCTACTTCCCAGGTGAAGAACTGCCCGAATATCTCGTATAGGTCTGCAATCTCAATGGCTATCACCGGATGGCCGGCAGCCTCGATCGCCGCCACTTTGGCGTCCAGGCTCGAATCAGCCGTCCCCGCCAGCCGGACATAAGTGAAGATGCGGTCGCTGCCGTAGACCTCGGGCGCTCCAATGGCTTCGCGGTCCACTGGGGTGATGCCCTTGCCCAGCTTGCCGGTGGATTCGGCGATCAACTGCTCCAGCCACGCGCCCAGGTCGTAGATCTCCGGCGAAGTGAAGATGGTGATCTTGTCGCGTCCGGCGTTGGCCGCCGTGCCCAGAATCAGGCCCAGTTCAACGGCGGAATTGTCCGCCGGTGGCAGTTTGGCCGCCGCCACGGCCTTGGCCGCCTCGGTCAGCAGCTTGCCCGTATCCAGCCCGGCCACCGTGGCTGCCACCACGCCAAAGTTCGACAGCGCCGAGTAGCGTCCGCCGATCTGTGGATTGCCATAGAAGATGTACCGGAAGCCGTCGGCCTTGGCCACCTGCTCCATCTTCGAGCCGGGGTCGGTAATGGCCACAAAATGGCTGCCGGCCTGCTCCGCGCCCACGGCATACTTCATCTCCTCATAGAAATATTGTTTCAGGATGTTCGGTTCCAGCGTGGAGCCGGATTTGCTGGCCACCACCACCAGCGTTTCGGCCAGGTTCACCTTGTCGCGAACGGCCTTCACCTGCGCCGGATCGGTGGAGTCGACGATGTGCAGCGCGGGAAAACCCACCTGCTGCCCGAAGGTCTCCGCCAGCACCTCGGGGCAAAGGCTGGAGCCGCCCATTCCGAGCAGAAGAACCGTCTTGAAGCCGCCGGTCTCTGCGTCCGCGCCCAGCTCGGCAAGGTTCGCCAGGTCCTTCTGTTGCCGCTCGACGATGTCGATCCAGCCCAGCCAGTTTTCCTCGCTGTCGCGGGTCCAAAGGCCGGGGTCTTTCTGCCAGAAACGGTCAACTTTGCTGTTGGCGGTCCAGTCGGCGGCGGCCAGATCCACGGCGCCGCGAAGTTCTTGAGGTAGTGCGAATCGGAAGCTCATATCGTTATTGATTGTGCCTGAAAACTCCGGATTCTGAAACGTGCAGCCGTCACGGCACAGCGTTCACCGATGGATATCTTGAGAAAAACCGGCCTACCGCGCTGCCGCGGCCAGGTTGCGGTCCAAACTCTGCTTCGCGGCCTCGAACGCCAGGCGAATCCCGGTCTCCAGATCGACCTTGGGCTCCCAACCAAGCGAGCGCAGCCGGCTGGAATCCATCAGCTTGCGCGGCGTTCCATCGGGTTTGGAGGCGTCGAACACCAGGCGGCCTTCAAAGCCCAGCACCCGGCAAACCGTCTCCGCCAGCTCGCGGATGGTCACGTCGCTGCCGTAGCCCACATTGATCAGCGGCGGAAAGCTCTCGCTCAGCAGTGTCCCATAGGTCTGGTCGTCGAGCGTCATCAGGTGTACGCAACCATCGGCAAAATCGTCGCTGAACAGAAACTCGCGCAGCGGCTTGCCGGTACCCCACACCACCACCTCGCTTCGCCCGGCGCAGCGGGCCTCGTAGACCTTGCGAATCAACGCCGGCAGTACATGAGAGTTTTCCAGATCGTAGTTGTCGCCGGGACCGTACATATTGGTGGGCATCGCGGCCAGGTAGCGCGTACCGTATTGCCGGTTGTAGGACCAGCACATCTCGATGCCGGCTATCTTGGCCAGCGCATAAGCCCGGTTTGTCGCCTCCAGCGGGCCGGTCAGCAGATACTCCTCGCGGATGGGCTGAGGGCAGTCGCGTGGATAGATGCAACTGGAGCCGAGAAACAGGAGCCGCTTGACGCCGTTGCGCCAGGCGGCGTCGATCACGTTGGTTTGAATTTGAAGGTTGTCGCGAATGAAGTCCGCCGGATAGGTGTTGTTGGCGTGGATGCCGCCCACCTTGGCCGCGGCCAGGAAGACAACCTCCGGCCGCTCCTGGGCAAAAAACGCGTCCACGGCTGCCGGCTGCTTCAGATCCAGCTCGGCATGGGTGCGGAAGACGAAATCGCTGAAACCGTTGCGCTCCAGGCTCCGCACCAGGGCGGAACCAGCCAGTCCGCGGTGCCCGGCTACATAGATGCGGCTGTCTTTCTTCATCAATCCCCCAGGGAAAAAGAAATCCGGCGGCCGGAACGCGGCGGCCCGCTCTCAATGTTCGTGGAAACCCGCCGCCGCCTCATAGCCGTGCTGCTGAACCAGAAGATCGCGCTTGGCCAGTTTCAGATCCTCGGTAACCATCTCCGTCACCAGTTCACGAAACGTGGTCCGCGACGTCCAGCCCAATTCGCGCCGCGCCTTCTCGGGATTGCCCAGCAGCGCCTCCACCTCGGCAGGGCGGAAATACCGGGGATCGACGCGCACAACGATCTCGCCGCGGTCGTTGACGGCATGTTCGTCCACGCCGGTTCCCTGCCAGTGCAGAGTCATGCCCAGTTCGGCGGCGGCAATGTCCACAAACTCCCGCACGCTGTGCTGCTCGCCGGTGGCGATCACGTAGTCCCGCGCCATTTCCTGTTGCAGCATCAGCCACTGCGCCTCCACATAGTCCCGCGCATGGCCCCAGTCGCGCAATGAGTCCAGGTTGCCCAGATAGAGGCAGTCCTGCAAGCCCACCTTGATGTGGGTCAGCGCGCGCGTAATCTTGCGAGTCACAAACGTCTCGCCCCGGATGGGCGACTCGTGATTGAAGAGAATACCGTTGCAGGCGTACATCCCGTAGGACTCGCGATAGTTCACCGTGATCCAGTAGCCGTAGACCTTGGCCACGCCGTACGGCGAACGCGGATAGAAAGGCGTGGCCTCCGACTGCGGAATCTCCCGCACCTGGCCGAACATCTCCGAAGTCGAGGCCTGATAGAAACGGGTCGTCTTCGTCAGCCCCAGCAGCCGGATCGCCTCCAGAACCCGCAGCGTGCCCAGCGCATCGGCATTGGCCGTGTACTCCGGCTCCTCAAACGACACCATCACGTGACTCTGCGCGGCCAGGTTGTAAATCTCGTCGGGCTGAATCTTCTGGACGATATTTACAAGGCTCGAAGTATCGGTCATGTCGCCATAGTGCAGCACCAGCCGGGGATGGTCGGAGTGCGGGTCCTGATACAGGTGGTCGATGCGCTGGGTATTGAAGAGCGAGGACCGGCGCTTGATTCCATGCACCTCATAGCCCTTCTTGAGCAGGAACTCCGCTAAATAGGCGCCATCCTGGCCGGTAACGCCGGTGATCAAAGCCTTCCGCATCGCGTGCCATCCTCTCGTTGCCCACACGTCTCAACCGGCAGCAGGCTTGTTGCTTGCGACTGCCCCAAACGGCATTCCCGTCCAGACAAATCGTCTGCTTCCATCTTAAACAAAGCAACCAGATGAGCGGGCAGGCGAATTGTTCCCGCCTTTGCCCGGCTGCGGAGAGCCTCTCAGGCAGGCCCGGCAAGGAGTTGCCGAAGGAACCGGATGACGAAGCGGGGGTTGTGCTTGAGGTAGCGTTTGGCCAAACGCCGCGGCTCGGATGCGAAGCGGAATACCCATTCAAGCCCGGAGTGCCTCATCCATCGGGGAGCCCGGGGTTTGTTGCCGGCGATGAAGTCGAAGGCGGCCCCGACGGCAAACATCACGGCGTGAACCCTGCCTACGTGCTCCATGATCCAGTTCTCCTGCTTCGGGCAGCCGAGGCCCACGAAGAGCAACCGCGCCCCAGAGGAGGCGATTCGATCGACGACGGCCAAGTCTTCTTCGGGCGTGAGGGCCCGGAAAGGCGGGCTTTCTTGAAAGACTATGTTGAGATTCGAGTGCCGCAAACGCACCGCGCCGATGAGCGAATCGAGAACGGCCTGGCTTCCGCCGTAGAAGCCGACCGATACCCCGGCTTTTTCGGCTGCCGCCAGCATGGCTGCCGTGGCGTCGGGGCCGCAGACCCGCTGGGCGTTGCGCTCCCCAAGCGCGCGAAGCGCCCATGCGAGAGGCATTCCGTCGGGGAAGACCACGTCGGCGCCATTCAGCAGGCGAAGGAAAGCCGGATCGTCAACGGCTTCCATGACCATGTGGACGTTGGCGAAGAAGAGTGCGCGGGACTGCCGCTCCTCGGCCCAGGCGAGACTGTGTTGAACCACCTTATCGTAGCTGCCGACGGCAACATTGACCCCGAGAATGGGCCGGGTGACGATGGGATTCTGAAGCTCGGCGGTCGTGGTCACGGTTGGGGCCTCCTCAGGGAAATTGTATGCGCCCCTGGACAAGGCCGAGCCTCGCGCCGATGCGCCGCCAGGCGCGGCATCCACCCTGGCCCTCAATGGGAATGAGGGCGGCTGAAGTGATACGACACGCCGACAGTGAAGCCTTGAGGGTTTAGCAGTCCGGCGGGCGTAGTGGCCTTAAAGAAATTGGGCCACCACTGGTATTCATAATCGGCCCGCACCCAAACACTCTGAAAGGCCCGGTATTCCACACCGCCGCCCACGCTGGTCACGGTGCGGGAGTCATGGTAACGCGCATGAGTTATGTTCGAGCCATAGTCTGTGTTGCCGTATCCCATAAGGAACTTTCCGTAAGGGCGGATGTTGCGGAAGTGGCGCCAGGAGTAAATCACCCCGCCCCCGGCAACGTCCTCCCGCAGATTCGACGGCTGAGACGGCGAACGGCCGTAGTTGAGATCGCGAGCCTCAGCTTCTATGCCGATTCCGCGCAGAAGCGACGGCGCACGGTTCGGGGTATAGTCGATCCACAGTGCGCCGCCATACATGCGACCGTGCCCCAAATCGGGGTTGTAGCCGGAAAGGCCGGCGCCGATAGCCAAAGACGGTCTTGACTCCGTGGCTGCCGGTGCGGTTTGTGCAAGAGTGGGGTATGCCGCGCAAACAAAAAGAAGTGCGAGGGCCAGCCCAGGATACGGCTTCAAACGCATTCTTTCTGTGTCTCCTTTTAAAGTTGAAGGACACCCTCCCCCAGAGGCATTCCCTTCCGGTAGAGTGTACATCTGCAATGTGAAAATGCAAGGCAAAGATTCTGCGAGCGTTCTCGGTCGTGGGCGTCCAATCTCGGGTTGGCGCTTCCTCCCCTGCGCAGATTCAGAAAAGCAACTCACCCGCCTCGTCTTCGATGGCGGCAATCAACCAGCGAAGCACTTCAACCCGCGGTCCTGCCAAACTCCGAATACTGGTTAGATGCAGCTCAGACGGCAAACGATCAACCGATTCCCGCCAGCCGGCCGCTGTCATTGGGTCTGTCCTGATTGGGTCTCTTTTGGCCAGTTGGGCGTGATGCGGATCAGGTCCAGGCCGCCCGCATCCTCGACCACAAACGCCGGCGAGGAAGCCGGAATGGCCACGATGCCGCGCGCGGGCAGGTCGAACGTCTCAAATCCCTGTCCGGCGATCCTGCCTGCCCCGGCGGCGGCAAACAGATACGCCAGCCCGCCGCGGCGGGCCAGCCCCAGGTTAGACAACCCAGCACCCGGCTCGCCCTCACCCGGCAGACCGGGGCCGCGCAGGCTAATGCTAGTCCGGCTGCCGGACACCGGAATCCGCTCCACGCGAAAATACTCCACATCCAGCAGAATCGTGCGGTCCGCCAGCACCCTGGCCGGCACCTTGCCGGCGCGGGTCACCAGCCGCGTGGCCTCCAATGCTTTCTCGATATGCAGCTCGCGGCCGCGTCCGTAGTCGTACATCCGGTAGGTCAGGTCGCAGTTCTGCTGCGTCTCCAGCAGAATCGACCCCGGCCAGATGGCGTGAACCGTCCCTGCATCCACAAAAATCACGTCTCCGGCCGCTACTGGCAACATGTTCAGGCTAGCCTCCAGCGTGCCCGCTTGAATCTCTTCCTTGACCTGATCCAGCGTCACGCCCGGCTTGAGCCCGGCCGCCACCTGCGCCCCCGGCTCGGCCGCCAGCGCATACCAGCATTCGCTCTTGCCGCGGGGCTGGCCGTACTTCTGCGCCAGTTTGTCGTCGGGATGCACCTGCACGCTCAGCTTTTCCCTTGCAAAAATCACCTTGATCAGCAGCGGCGAAGACTGCGACGGTGCTCCCGCTCCCAGCAGCGCCTCCGGCGCCTGCCCGAAGAGGCCGGCCAGCGTTTGCCCGCCTTGCGGGCCGGTCGCCACCAGGCACTCATCCCCGGTAAGCCAGACTTCCCCAATGGGCTCTCCCTCGGCGACACGGTCATACCAGGGACGAAGGTCCTGCCAGCCCCACACCCGGCCTACAAACCTGGGTTCGATGCGAAAAGGGGCCAGTTCCTTGAGCGCAGACTGTTCAGACGTAGCCATAAGATTGCCCCTATCCCCCACAACAAAAAATCGCTAGAAAATAAGCCGCTTGCCGGATCGGCGGCTGCAATCCAACTCTACCAGACAGACAAACCACTGGCAGCGTTTGCCCGACCCTGCCCGTTGCGGATAGCCTAGAGAATACCTTCACCGGCCCGGAATTCCCCGACGCCGCCCTACCGCGTGGAAATCCGCGAAGGAGACAGCAACAGCGTATGCCAGAACCAGTTTCCATCTGTGTGATCGGCTCCGGATATGTGGGACTCGTTGCGGCGGTCTGTTTTGCCGAAATGGGCCATCGCGTCCTCTGCGTGGACAACGACGAAGCCAGGGTGAAGACCCTCCGTGAAGGCGGCGTGCCCATCTTCGAAGACCGGCTGCCCGAGTTGCTGGCCAGGCATCTGAACCGCGGCGTCGAGTTCACTTGCGATCTGGGCGGAGCCGTCGAACGGAGCGAGGCCATCTTCATCGCCGTCGGCACCCCCCAGGGCGACACCGGCGGCGCCGACCTCTCCTACGTCGAGGCCGTGGTCTCTGAAATTGCCCGCTCTATCGGCAGCTACAAGGTGATCGTGGAAAAGAGCACCGTGCCGGTCTACACCAACGATTGGATTCGCCGCGTGCTGCACCGCCATGGGGTCGACCCGCAAAACTTCGACGTGGTTTCAAACCCCGAGTTCCTGCGCGAAGGCACGGCCGTGATCGACTTCCTGCATCCCGACCGCATCGTGGTGGGCGCGGACAACGAGCGCTCCGCCGATCTGCTGCGGCGCATCTATGAGCCGCTCACCGGCGGCAGCTATTACGCCCAACCCGGCGCTTTGCCGGGACCGTGCAGCGCCTCCCACCCGGCCCGGCTGCTGGTGACCTCGGCGCAGAGCGCGGAGATCATCAAGCACGCCTCCAATGCCTTCCTGGCGCTGAAAATCTCCTTCATCAATGCGGTGGCCAACCTGGCCGAGGCCGTGGGCGCGGACATCGAGGACATTGCCGCTGGCGTGGGCCTGGACAGCCGCATCGGCCCCAGGTTTCTGCGCGCGGGGCTGGGCTATGGCGGGTCCTGTTTCCCGAAAGATGTGGCCGCCTTCCACTGGGTGGCGCAACAGCGGGGCGTGGACTTTCAACTGCTCCAGGAGGTCCGCAAGATCAATGAGACTCAAAAGGATGTCTTCTTCAACAAGGTGCTTTCGGCGCTGTGGACTCTGCGCGGCAAGCGGCTGGCGGCGTTGGGCCTGGCCTTCAAGGGCGATACCGACGACGTTCGCGAGTCTCCCGCCATTGACGTCATCAGGAGACTCCTGGAGGCGGGCGCCACGGTCACGGCCTACGATCCGGCGGCCATGGAACGCGCCAAGGCAGTGCTGCCGCCCTCTGAGAAACTTCGCTATGCAGGAGACCCTTACGAAGCCGCCAAAGACGCCGACGCGGTGCTGATTCTGACCGACTGGAAGGAGTTTGCCGAGATCGACCTGGTGCGGCTCAACCAGGCCGTCCGTTTCCCGATCGTCGTTGACGGCCGCAACCTTTACAAACCGCGAGAGATGCTCGACCATGGATTCACCTATGTGAGCGTGGGCAGGCCGGCAAGCTATCAGGCGCAGCAAGGCAAGCCGCGTAAAATGGTGCTGTAAGTGCCCTGCCTTCCTATAATTCGATGCCGGTTTCGGCGCACCCCGATCTTCCAGCTTTGGAGCGCGACCCTGTGACCATGCGCGTACTGGTAACCGGCGCGGCCGGATTTCTTGGCTCTCACCTGACAGACCGCCTTCTGGGTGAGGGCCACACTGTTGTCGGCGTCGACAACCTCTCCACCGGCGACCCCGAAAACCTGGCCCATCTCGCCCAGGAGCCGCGCTTCCAATTCGTGGAGCGCGACATCTGCCGGCCCTTCGATCCGGGCCCGGTGGACTACGTCTTCAACCTGGCTTCCCCGGCCAGTCCCCCGGAGTATCTTCGCTTGGGGCTAGAAACTCTGCGCGTGGGCTCCGCCGGCACTGAAAACACCCTCGAGATCGCTGCCAGATATGGCGCCGGCCATCTGCACTCCTCCACCTCGGAGTGTTACGGCGACCCGCTCGTCCATCCGCAGAGAGAGAACTACTGGGGACATGTGAACCCGGTCGGCCCCCGCTCGGTCTACGACGAGGCCAAGCGCTACGGCGAGGCGCTGATCATGGCCTACCACCGTTCGCGCGGCGTCAACACCCATCTGGCCCGCATCTTCAACACCTACGGCCCCCGCCTGCACCCCAGCGACGGCCGGGTCGTCTCCAACTTCCTCATGCAGGCCCTGCGCGGCCAGCCGCTCACTGTCTATGGAGACGGCAGCCAGACCCGCAGCTTCTGCTACGTCGACGACCTCATCGAAGGAATCCTGCGCCTCTCGCGCTCCGGCGAGCACTTCCCGGTGAACCTCGGCAACCCCGGCGAATTCACCATCATCGAGTGCGCCCAGGCCGTGCTGGAGGTAACCGGCTCGAAGAGCACGCTGTGCTTTGAATCGCTGCCCGAGGACGACCCCGCCCGCCGCTGCCCCGACATCACCAAGGCCCGCACCCTGCTGGGCTGGGAGCCGCAAATTACTCTCCGGGAAGGACTGCGCAAGTCGCTGGAATTCTTCCGGAGCAAGGCCGCGGCCGGCGCCTGAAGCAACTGCTGAAAGCGCTATAACGGTTCCCAGTCGCCCCCTGCGCCAGCTTTGTTGCGCTCCCGCCTGTCTGCCACACAATGCGTTTGTCCAGTGTGCCTTGAACTGTGTAAGGTTCTATGCACGTCTTTACAGCCGTGTGCATTGTCGGCCAGAAACGCCAAAAATGCTTTTGTTTCTGAGTTTGGCAGCTTTTACGGCGGAAATTCCGTCACTCCATACAGAGTGATCGGGGACAAACGGGGTAGGTTCACATGCGTAGGCTGATTCTTCTGGGGTTGCTGGCAGTATTGGTTCTTCCCGCCGGCGCGGCCAAACGCGTAACGGTGGCGCAACTGGAGCAGTCCCTGGCCGCTGACAATGCGGCACATCGGGCCGATGCCGAGGTCGCCCGCCAGCTCGGCGACCTGGAACTTTCCGAGCGGCTGACGGAAGCTGCGCTGAACCGGTTCGCGGCCAAGTTGACTCTGAGCCCCCGGACGGCGCTGGCCCTCGAATTGCTCTCGGACCGATCGGCCTTCCTCGACCCACCGGCCAGCGAGTTGCCCGCCACCGCCTTTCCCGATGCCGCCACGCAAGAGCGCCTGATGGATGCGGCGCGAGGCTATGTGATCGATTCCCTGCAGCACCTGCCCAACTTCTTCGCCACCCGAATTACCAACCGGTTCGACGACAGCCCTCAGGCGCTGGTGCAAGGCCAATGGCCTGTGCGCGCTGGTCTGCATCCGGCCGGGACAACGACCCGGGAGATCACGTTCCGCGATGGCCATGAGATCCAGGACCCGGCCACGGACAAGGCCACGGCTTCCACCAGCGCCCGGAACGCGCAGCAGGAACTGGGACTCCATACCTGGGGCGAGTTCGGTCCGGCGCTGTCCGTGGTTCTCACCGACACGGCCAAAGGCAAGGTGACATTCAGCCACTGGGAACAGGCCTCGTCGGGCCTGGCGGCGGTCTTCCATTACTCGGTGCCCAGGGCCGCTTCGCACTACGCAGTCAATTACTGCTGTTTGCGAGAAGAGCAGTCTGACTACAATGTATTTGTGGGCCTGGGCCGTGACCAGTCCGCGTCACAGATGACCAGCGAGCCCACCTACATAACCTCGCGCCCCTTCAGCGAAACGCCCGGCTATCACGGCTCGCTTTCGATCGATCCCGCCACGGGAGCCGTCCTGCGCATCACGCTGGAAGCCGAATTGAAAGGCGGCGACCCCCTCCTCAAGGCCGCTACCGTCGTCGAGTATGGCCCCGTAACCATTGGCGACCGCAGCTATATCTGCCCGGTGCGCAGTCTGGCCTTTTCTGAAGAGGCAAACGCAAACGGCGGCCTTCAAGCCGCGACGCCGGAAGGGCCCACCAACTCCAGCTATGGAGGGTGGAACGGCCCCAACAGCCGCTCGGCCAACTCGCCGATTCTGCTGGTCAACGAGACCAGGTTCACCCACTATCACCGCCTGGTCGCCACGCTGAGAATTCTCGCCGATGCGCCGGAGCCCTCCGCGCCCAATCCAGGGGTTCAGAGCCCCGGCGCCCGGAATTCTGGAGTTCCCGTTGACGCTTCTTCAAGCCCCGTTCCTCTCAGCTCCGCGCCTCCCAGTCCCGCCGCGCCGCCATCCCTGGCCCAGGTAGCTGCCAACACTCCACCGGCAGAGCCGCCCGGCGCCGCCCGGCCCGTAGCCCAACCTGCGCCCCCGGCACAACCGGTCATCCCGGAGATCACCATGACCGCGGCAAACGGCGTGCCCGACGAGCCGGCCAACGCGGATCAACCCCAGAAGGGCAATTTCCAGCTAACACTCACCTCGCGCCTGGTGGATGTGGGCATCGTGGCTTACGACAAGAAGGGCCATCCGGTGAAGGACCTGAAAGCGGAAGACTTTGAGGTCTACGACAACGGCCGCAAGCAGGAGGTCCGCTTCTTCTCGCAATTCGTGAGCGAGGCTCCGGCCGCGCCGCCTGCCGCCATCGAGCCGGATCGCACCTTTTCCAACCGCGCCGTCGATGCGGCTGCCGGGCCATCGGCAACCACCGCCTCCGAAGCCGGCGCAACCATTCTCCTGATCGACGAAAGTCATATCGCCTGGGCAGACATGTCCCACGCACGCCAGGAGATCGTCAGGTTCCTCGGAGCCCTGGCCCCAGGCGAACGCGTGGGTCTCTACACCATGAACGGCCTCGGCTTTCGGGTCATCAACGAGGTCGCCACCGATCATGCCGCTTTGATTGCCCGCCTGCAGAAGTGGATGCCCACCGCCCAGTCTGTCTCCCAGGCGCAGGACGAGGAAACTCGCAACCGCCAGCAGTTCAGCGAGGTGCACAACGTCGCCGACCTCGACTCGGTGAACGGCAATCGCATCGATGAACCCGATGGGAACACTCCGGTCGATCCCCAGTTGATGACCATGGGCAGCAATCCGGCGCGCGCCTCGCTGATTATCCTTGAAGGCGTGGCGCGCCGCCTCGCCGCCCTGCCCGGGCACAAGAACCTGGTCTGGATCTCGAGCGACAACGTCTTCGCCGACTTCAGCGATCAGGATGTGAGCATCGATAAGGGCGACAAATTCATCGACAGTTTTGCCCTGCGCGCGCAGGAAGCCATGAATGACGCCCACGTGGCCGTCTTTCCCTTCAATGTCTCGCAGCTTGAAACCGCGGCCATCAACGCCGACATCCGGCACCGCAACGTGGAACTGACCCCGGCGGCCGCGGATATGGCCGCCGCTGGCGGAGCGGCGCTTCCGCGGAACGTGGCCCCGGGCCGCATCACCGCCGCGATGCAGCAGGACACACACCCCATCCAGTGGCCCGTCCGTCAGGTGGCCGAGGCCACCGGGGGACGGACCATCCGGCGCTCCGGCGATCTGGCCGCGGCGCTGTCGGGCATTGTGGAGGACGGCCATGCCACCTATCTGGTGAGCTTCTCTCCCCCAGGACCGGCAGACGGCCAGTACCACGCCATCACCGTCAAGCTCACCGGCAAACAGCACGGTCTCACGCTGCGCTACCGCACGGGCTATCTGTTCTCAAAGGAACCGGCCACGCTCAAGGATCGCTTCCAGCAGGCCGTGTGGCGACCCAGGGATATGAGCGAAGTTTCAGTCACCGCCGGCGTTACGCCCATGAACCCCGGCGCTAGCGTCAAGATCGACATCCTGGCCAGCGACCTCGGCCTCAGGCAACAGGCCGGCCGCTGGATGGACAAGCTGGACATCTTCTTCATCCAGCGCGATGACGCGGGAATTCGTGCCCAGATCGAGGGGCAGACGCTCGGGCTGCGGCTCAAATCGTCGACCTACCAGAACCTGTTGTCCGCCGGCGTTCCCTTCGAACGCTTTGTCCAGTTGCGGCCGGGAATGGCTTCGTTGCGTGTCCTGGTGGTGGACGAAAACTCCGGCCGCATGGGCTCGGTCACCATCCCCGCCCCGGCGCTGGCAGCTACCCATTGAGGGCGAAACGCAATTATGCAATTTGTCACAGTCAGGCGTGGCCGCAAATCTGTACAATCGTTGCGGCCCAATTCTCCGGAGGAATGAGCAAATGAAACGGTTGGGATGGATTCTCGCGCTTTTGATAGTGGCGGCGCCCGCGTGGTCCGCCAACAAGAAGATCACCGTACAACAACTCAAGGATCTGCTGATCTCATGGCAGCAGGCTAAAAAGGCCGATGCCCTAGTGGCGGATTATCTCAAGGATGTGAGACTGACCGAGCAAATGACTAGCGGCGTGAGGATCAGTCTGGTGCAATATGCGCCCGGTCCGTCCTCAATCGAGCAGATTAAAATCCTGGAGGGGTTGAGCGCTTTTTTGCCGCCACCTGCCTCCGACCTGCCCTCCACTCCGGCGCCCGATGCAGCCACGCAGAATGCCATACTAGCCAAGGCTCAGAACTATGTGACCAGCATCTATATGCAAAATCCCCATCTGACGGCAACCAAACAATCTTTCCGCTATCAGGATGATGAGGGGAATATGAGCACCACTCCGGGCATTTATGACAACGCGCCCAACATCGCCATCCGGCAACTGGAAATCAACAGCGACACAATCGATAGCGATCAGGGCGTAGAGAAAACTCCGAACAAAAAAGAAAGGACGCAGCGGACTGGCCTGATCTCCGATGGCGGACCGGGACCGTCCCTTGGAGTCGTTCTACAGGAAGCCACAGCCGCAGGCAAGCTGGCATGGCTGCGCTGGGAGACGGTCGACGGCCGGCCCGCTGCCGTATTCTCCTTCGCGGTCGAAAAGAAAAAGTCCCGCGTCGAGGTGAATCTCTGCTGCTTCCCCCATAGCGATACCGAAACCGATATCGCCGCCCCGGGTGAAGTTCCGATTCCGGGAAATGAGTGGAGGCCTTTCCGGAAATCCATTGGCTACCATGGCGAGATCTTTATCGACCCGGAAAAGGGAAATGTTCTCCGGCTCATCTTCCGCGCCGATCTCAAGCCTACGGACTTTGTTCACCAGGATGACATCCGTACCGACTACGGTACTGTGATCGCCGCGTCCAGGAATTATTTCCTGCCCATCGACAGCTTCATACTCACCGAAGTGGTTCCCAACGGTGACATCAGCGTTGCGCGCTATTTTGCGCGCCACGCTTTGTTCAAGGCGACCTATCAGAACTATCAACCCGCCGGTACGCCGCAAAAATAGCTTCTGGGGCCGGCAACAAACGTTCGGCTGGAAAGGATGCACCGAGCCCCATATCCTCGTTTCCATGCCCCATTCGCCCGTCTTCGACCACATGTTTCAGTTGCCGCTTCCCATTCTTGAGAAGCTGCCCCGCCCAGTGATCGTTTACTTGGTGCTAGTGCTGCTGCTGCGCCTCTGCTGAAGGTGCAGCCGGCGAGTAAATGAATAGTGCGCCTTCAGCCGCGCATCAATTCAACTGGAACATCAACCTGACACTGGCTCCAGAGGCGTTCGGTTGTCCAGGCTGTTGCCTGTTTGCTCTTGGCCAGCGCCAGACAAGCTCGATCCCCGAGCGAAAGCGCTCGACTGACATGCGCATACGCAGCCGTTACCTCCGCATCGGTCCTGCCAAAGGGAACCAATTCGACGCCTGCGAGAAGCGCCGAAAGGTCATCTCCGTACAGTAGTAGATTCTCTCTCTGCATCCGCGTCAGAATCTCGCACCAGTTCACTGAACTGATGAAAACCTCTGCATCAGAGCCCAACTCCAAGGCATCCAGCAGCTTGTACACACGTTCACCGCCCAACTCATTCAAAATCATCGCCAGAACAGCAGAAGCATCCAGAACAATCCTATTCACGGGCCGCCTCCTCACGCCGTTCCTCTAGGAACTCGTCCAGGATTCCGTCAAGGCTTCCACGCTGCCGTATGATTCCTGCACGAATGCTCTCCAGAGCCATCTTCCGGCTCAGAATACGGATTGTGCCCCGGTCGCTAGAGACAGTCAAACGGTCTCCTGTTTTCAACCCCAGTTCTTTTCGGATTGCCGCAGGGAGGACAATTCTGCCACTTTCCCCAAGAACTACCGTTTCCGTCATAATCTGCCACCTATTCATAAGTATGGCATATTTTAAAAAATATGGCAAAATATAGCACGAATGGCGCCGAAGGCGCGTCTGCCTAGACGGCTAGTCCCGGCAGCACTCATTCCCACTCGATGGTGCCGGGGGGCTTCGAGGTGATGTCGTAGACCACGCGGTTGATCCCCCGCACCTCGTTCACAATCCGGCTGGAAATGCGCTTCAGCACCTCGTAGGGCAGCGGCGTCCAGTCGGCGGTCATGCCGTCTTCCGAATGCACGGCCCGCACCGCCGCGGTATAAGCGTATGTCCGCTGGTCGCCCATCACGCCCACCGTCATCACCGGCAGCAGCACGGCGAAGCTCTGCCAGATCGATGAGTAAAGCCCGGCAGCCTTGATCTCCGCCACCACGATCTCGTCGGCCTCTTGGAGCAGCGCCACCCGCTCCCGCGTCACTTCGCCCAGGATGCGCACCGCCAGCCCCGGCCCCGGAAACGGCTGCCGGCCCAGAATGTCTTCCGGCATGTTCAGGTCGCGACCGATACGGCGGACTTCGTCTTTGAAGAGGTCGCGCAATGGCTCGATCAGCTTCAGCTTCATCCCCAACGGTAGCCCGCCCACGTTGTGGTGGCTCTTGATCGTCTGGCTGGGGCCCTTCACGCTGCTGGACTCGATCACGTCCGGGTAGAGCGTGCCTTGCACCAGCCAATCCACCCCGCCGGTCTCCTTGGCGATGCGCGTGGCCTCGTCGTCGAAGACGGCGATGAACTCCGCGCCGATGCGTTTGCGCTTGGTCTCCGGGTCGATCACCCCGGCCAGTTGCGCCAGGAACCGCTCGCACGCGTCCACGGCGACGATCTTCAGCCCCAGCTTGTCGCGCAGGTTCTTCTGCACACTCAGGAACTCGTTCTTGCGCAGGACGCCGTTGTTGACGAAGACGCAGGTCAACTGGCTGCCGATGGCCTTGTGCACCAGCACTGCCGCCACCGACGAGTCCACCCCGCCCGAAAGCCCGCAGATCACGTGGCCCTTGCCCACCTTCTCGCGGATCGCGGCCACCGTGCTCTCGATGAAGTGCGCGGGGGTCCAGTCGCCGCGCGCGCCGCAGATATTGAAGACGAAGTTTTTGATGAGTTGCGGCCCGAGCGGCGTGTGATGCACCTCGGGGTGGAACTGCACCGCCCAGATGCGCCGCTCCTCGTTGGCAATCCCCGCCAGTGCGTTCGAAGTCACTGCCGTCCGCCGGAAGCCCGCCGGAAGTTCCAGCGCCTCGTCGCCATGGCTCATCCATACCTGGAGCGTCGCTGGCAGCCCGGCAAACAGCGGCGAAGCACCATCTTCGATGGTCACCTCGGCATGCCCATATTCGCGCCGCGGCGCGGATTTCACCCTGCCGCCCAGGTGGTGGACGATAAAATGGAGCCCGTAGCAGATGCCCAGCACCGGCACGCCCAGTTCCAGCAGCTTGGGGTCGGCCGCCGGTGCGTCACTGTCATACACCGACGACGGCCCGCCCGACAGGACAATCCCCAGCGGCTTGAGAGCCTGAATCTCGGTGAGAGGCACCGTGCAGGGCAGCACGACGGAGAAGACATTCAGTTCGCGTATCCGCCGCGCAATCAACTGCGTATACTGCGAACCGAAATCGAGAATAACGATTGTCTGGGTGTCCACGTTTCAGTGTGGCAGGGACATGGGAGGAATGTAAAGACAACAACAAATCCATGCAAGCCTTCACGCAACTTCCTCTTCCGCAAGCAGATTTGAAGCCAGCCGCCAGCCCCCCCCGTGATAGGCTGTTCTGCAGCGCAGCCCGCACCGAAGTGGCTGCTCCAAACTCGATCTGGACTCAATCCAGGCCTCCATCCCCTGGGCGCTCTCGCCGCCGATGGACCTGGCCGATTGACCCTGTTTCCAAGAGGACATTCGATGAATTGTTTTCGTCTCGCTTCCATCCTGCTGCTGACTGCCGGAACCGCCCTCGCGCAGGCGCCCGCGGCCCCGCCAGCCGACGCATCCAAGCCCACGCCCCCTCCGATCATCAAGAGCTTCGACCTGACGGCCATCGACAAAACCGCCGACCCCTGCACGGACTTCTACCAGTACGCCTGCGGCAATTGGGTGAAGAACAACCCCATTCCAGCCGACCAGGTGCGTTGGGCGCGATCGTTTTCACTGCTCAGGGAGCGGAATCGCTACCTGCTCTGGCAGGATCTGGACGCCGCCGCCAAAGACCCAAAAACTCCGTTGCAGAAACAGTACGGCGACTTCTATGCCGCCTGCATGGACACGGACGTGGTGGAAAAGAAGGCCCTCACGCCGATCCAGCCTGCCTTTGCAGCCATCGACCGCCTCTCCGACGCCAAACAGCTCCCAGCCCTGCTCAGCCAGCTTGAGAACCACGGCACTCCCGACGGCTTCTTCAACTTCGACGTCGGGCAGGACGACAAGGATTCGTCGCAACAGATCGCCCAGCTCTTCCAAGGCGGCCTCTCGCTGCCCGACCGCGACTACTACATTGTCGATTCCAAGCGTTTCATCACCATCCGCGCCCAGTACATCGAGCATTTGAAGAAGATGTTCACCCTGGCCGGCGATACGCCCGAGCAGGCCGCCAAAGAAGCCGCCGCGGTCATGGAGATTGAGACCGCGCTGGCCAAGGCCTCCACCAGCCGCACCGACCTGCGCTCGCCCGCGAACCGTTACCACATCTATACTCTCGTCGATTTCGAGAAGCTCAGCCCCGCATTCGACTGGAGCGCGTATTTCAGCGCCGTCGGCATCGGCCACTTCGACAGCTTGAATGTGGCCACGCCGGAGTTCTTCAAGGCGCTCAACGGGCTCATCCCGAGCGAGCCCCTCGACTCCTGGAAAAGCTATCTGCGCTGGCACGCCCTCCACGGACAGGCTTTGGACCTGCCCAAGGCGTTCTTCGATGAGAACTTCGTCTTTTTCCGCAGGACGCTTTCTGGGCAGCAGGAGCCCGAGGCGCGCTGGAAGCAGTGCTCCACCATGACCGACAACGCGCTTGGAGAGGCCGTCGGCCAGGATTGGGTCAAGCAGAACTTTCCGCCCGCGGCCAAGGAGAGCATGGACAAGCTGGTCGCCGCTCTCGAGAAGTCCCTCGGCGACGACATCAAGACGCTGCCCTGGATGACCGGCGCCACAAAGAAAGCCGCCGAAGAGAAGCTGGCGCTGATCCGCAACAAGATCGGCTACCCGGAGAAGTGGCGCGACTACTCCAGCGTCAAGGTGGACCGCGCCGACCTGATCGGCAACGCGCACCGCAGCGCCGTCTACGAGCGCAACTACAACTTCGCCAAGCTGGGCAAGCCGGTGGACGAGAAGGAGTGGGGCATGACGCCGCCCACGGTCAACGCCTACTACAACCCCTCCTTCAACGACATCAACTTCCCCGCCGGCATCCTGCAGCCGCCCTTCTTCGACTTCACCATCGACCCGGCCGTGAACTTTGGCGGCATCGGCGTGGTCATCGGCCACGAGATGACCCACGGCTTCGACGACGAGGGCTCGCAGTACGACGGCAAGGGCAACCTGCGCGAATGGCAGACCCCCGAGGACCGCAAGGCTTTCACGGAGCGCACCGGCTGCGTGGCGAACGAATACAGCGGCTTTGAGGCGGCTCCGGCGAAGGGTGACACCCCGGCACAAATGCTGAAAGGCGATCTCACCCTGGGCGAGAACACCGCCGACAACGGCGGCCTGCGCATCGCCTACATGGCCCTCAAGGACACGCTGGCGGCCGAGGGCAAGACCATCGACGACAAGATCGACGGCTTCACTGAGGCGCAGCGCTACTTCCTCGGCTTCGCCCAGGTGTGGTGCCAGAACCAGACGGAGCAGTCGGCCCGCCAGTCTGCGCTCACTGACCCCCACTCGCCCGGCCAATGGCGCGTCAACGGCGCCGTGCAGAACTTCGATGCCTTTGGCAAAGCCTTCGGCTGCGCCAAGGGCCAGCCCATGGTTCCGGTGAACTCCTGCCGCGTCTGGTAATCATCGGTCGCTTGCTTCGGAGCCGTGGTTCCAACCAGCCATGGCTCCGGCCCTGCCGCCGAAGTTGCAGTGCGGTCCCGCAAACCGGAGTCCGCGCCGTCCGCAGCGCATCTTTCCCACGCCTGCTCGTTGACGTTTCCCGCCATTCCGGCGTCCAAACCCCATCCGCGCCGAAATTGGATCGCAAGGTTGCCGGGCGCCGGATTCGGTCGCGCCTGAGACGGGATGGCCTTGAAAATGCCTGGTTTTGCCCAGTCTCCGGCCAAAACTAGGCACAACCTACCCTTGGCTTTTACAATGCAACAGGGACCTGTCCCAACCCAGCTCTGCTGTGGAACTAGCAAACTTGGCGGCACACGCCTGACCAGGATGAAGGAATCGCATGAAGTTTACGAAATTCGGCAAGGCACTTCTGATGAGCGCCCTCTCTGCTGGCCTCGTCCTCAGCGTTACGTCTTGCAATCAGAGTTATACGGTCGGCTATTTGTATGTGACGGGTACAGTGACGGCCCAGTCCTCCGGCGACGGCACTATCACCGGCATCCAGATTGACCACAATACAGGCAAGATGTCCGCAATCCGTGGACTGCCCATCTCCTCCGGAGGCGCCAACCCGGTTCGTGCCGTCCTGCTCTCGGGTGGCCGCTTCCTGTTTGTCCTCAACCGCGGCGTAACCGCCTCGGGCGGCCCCGACTGCACCACGGCTGACCCCTGCCAGAACTCCAATATCACTGAGTACGCGGTCGGCGGCAACGGCGTCCTCACTGCGCAGGAGACCTTCTACACTCAGGGCATCAACCCTTTCCGCATGATCGCCGACAGCTCGGGAAGCTACCTTTTCGTGCTTGACCACGATTCCCTTTACAACGGCTCCCCTTCCAGCTCGACGAACCCGAACCCGTACTGCGCTGCCGCCCTGGCTGGCGCCACAACCTGCGGCGACATTACCGCCTTCACGGTCAACCAGACCACGGGGCGCTTGCAGCTCATCGTGAATGCCCAGGTTACCGCGGCAAACGGCGCGGCGCTGCCCTACTTCCCGGTGCCGGCCAATCCCGTCGACTTCGCGCAGGCTTCGAGCTACTTCCTCACGCTGAGCGGAACTTCAGCCACCAGCTATCCGTATACCGGGGGCGCCTCGGTTTTCCCCTACACCCTCAACCCCACAAACGGGCAGTTGACCATCAGTCAGAACAGCTCCCAGCCGCTGGGCATCGCGCAGGGCACGGCCATCGTGAGCGGCGGCAGCGTCGTCTACGTACTCGACAACGAACCCATCACGGTCACGGTAGACGGCGCCACCACCACCTCGCCCAGCCAGATTCTGCCCTGGTCCATCCAAGGCGGCGCACTCCAGGCAGAACCCGGCGGAATCGTCCCCGATGACCCCACGCTCTCCAATCCAACTTATTTGATCGTGGAATCCAAGGGCAAGTTCGTCTACGTGGCCAACCAGGGGAACAACACCCAAGGGGTCAACGCGCAGAGCGGCATTGCCGGCTATTTCATAACCACCAGCCCTGTTTACCAACTCAGCTTCATCCCCGGTGAACCGTACGGCACGGGCGCCGGGCCGCAGTGCCTGGTGGAAGATCCTTCGAACCAGTTCATTTACACGGCCAACTTCAACGATTCGTCCGTTACCGGCCGGGTGGTTGACCCGAACTCGGGCGCGCTCAACAAAATGCGCGTGACCGACACCTATGCGCTCCAAGGCCCGGCCACATGGTGCCTGGTTGACGGGCGTACCAACTAGAGCCGCGCCGAGTGCTGTTGTAACGGTGCGGGCGTCAGCCGGCTGGCTGGCTCACGCACGGGGTTTCCGCCCCAGAATCCGGTGATGATCGGATTCTTCTTCAAACGTAGCCGAATGCCGGGCGCGGCTTTTCCTCGGGCGTCCTGGAGTTCGATTCCAAACCTGTTTTTTTCGGGGCTTGAGGTTCTGGCCCGCTGACGAAAGATGCGCATGAAGTTCAACAAATCGAGCCAGCTGCTGCTGGTCTCCGTGGCCAGTCTCCTGGTGGCTGGGCTTGTGACCGCCTGTGGCACGCTCACCGTGGATTTCGTCTTCGTGGCCAGTTCCAAGGCCGCGGGAGCCAACAACTACGGCCAGATGGATGTCTTCGAGATCAACTCGGAGTCGGGCTTTATGCGCCAGATTCCCACCTCGCCCTTTCCTTCCGGCGGCCGCAACCCCGTGGCAGAAGCCGTCTCCTCCGACAACACGAACCTCTATGTGGTCAATCAGGACGACAACTCCATCGTCCAGTTCATCATCGGCAACGACGGAAAACTCTATCCGCAGAACACCGTGAATACGCCGGGAATCTACCCCCTGGCCGTCGCCGTGAGCGGAATGAACCTGTTCGTAGTCGATACCTACCAGCCCCTGCCCACCTGCTCCACCGCGGACCCGTGCTCGGGCTCGGTAGCCGTCTTTCCCATTACCGCCTCCTCCAGCTCTCCTCCCAGCGACGCGCTCGGACCGCCAATCGCCAATCCGGGCAATGGCACGAATTACTGGCCGCTGACGCTGTCGAGCAGCCCCAAGGACATTATTCTGCCCACGGCGGTCAACGTACTGCATTCAGGCGCAGCGGTCTTCGTGACCGCCTACGACACGACCGCCAGTACCGGCTATGTCTTTGGCTTTACGGTTGGAACAGGCGGTGTGCTTACCCCGGTCAACGGCGGCGTGCCCCATTATATGGGAGTTGGCGTTCATCCCTCCGCGATTGCAAGCGATTCCAGCAGCAGCTACGTGTACGTGACGGATTCCACCAACGGCATTGTGGTCAGTTACTCGGTCGCATCCGGGGTACTGACTAAGCTCAGCGACAGTCCTACCGGCGATCAACCCTCCGCGATCGTCGTCGATCCCTTGTACCCTTACGCCTACGTCGCCAACTCTCTGGACTCCACGGTGACGGCCTATTCGATCGGCAGCAGCGGTGCGCTCACCAGTCTCGGCGCCTACGCCACCGGCACGCAGCCGGTGGCCATCGGCATCGATCCGTCGACCAACCACTTTCTTTTCACCGCCAACTATCTTGGCAACGGGGTCGTCGGCACCGTCTCCGGCTTTGAGTTGAGTACCACCACTGGCACCCTCGTCAATTCGCAGAACTCTCCTTACACGGCCAACGCCCAGCCGACGGCCGTTGCCGCAATTTCGCATGGCGCCGCCCCGCAGAAATAAGAGCCGGCGCGGCCCCGGCCAGACTTGAGTAGCAACACCCCGTACCGGGCTTTTACAATGCATACGGGGCAACCTAACCAGTTTTCTTTGGGCTTCAACTTGATGGCCCACGACGAAGGAAGCGCATGAAGTTCAGCAAATTGAGCCAGCTCTTTCTGGTCTCACGGATATTTTTGATCGCTATGACGGGCCTTCTCATGGCCACCCTTTTGACGTCCTGCGAGATCGTCACCATCGACTATCTTTTCGTGGCCAACTCCGCAGGCTCGGGAACCGGCGCCGCCGGACAGATCGAAACCTACGATGTGGACTCTAAAACCGGCGCTCTGCGCTCTGGAGCGCCGACCGTTCCCAGCGGCGGAATCAATCCAATCTCCATGGCCATGACCTCCGACTATGCGAATCTTTACGTCGCCAACCAGGGAACCAGTTCGTCTCCCGGCTCCGTCGTCCACTTCGCCATCGCCTCCAATGGCGTCCTGACGCAGAAGGACACGGTCGCCACAAGCAGTACGCCCGTTTCCATCGCAGTAAACGCGCCCGGGACCTACCTGTATGTGGTCTCCGGCACGACTTCCGCCACACTCACGGCCTATTCCCTCTCCAGTGGCACGATCGGCGCCGCGGTTGCCACCAAGCCGCTCAAGCTCTACAACACCTACGCTTCCTACAGCAGCGACGTGATTGTTCCCACCGGAGTCACCGTCCTGGCCAACAGCAGCACAGTCTACGTCACGGCCTATGACCAGTCCGCCTACAATCCCGGCGGAACTACCACCAGCACCGCCAACCCCGGCTGGGTCTTCGGCTTCACCGTCGGCTCAGGCGGCGTTTTGACTGCGGCCACTAACCCTTACGAAGCGGGTGTCAAGCCCACCGCCATCGTCGCCGACCCCACAAACCGCTTTGTCTATGTCACCGACTTCGCCTCCAACGAGCTGATCGGCTACACGATTCAGGACGGCAGCACCCTGGATTTCATGGTCAACGGCCCCTTCAGCACCGGCAACGAACCCCAGGCAGTGGTTGTGGACCCGCGCGGCCTGTATATTTATGTTGCCAACGCGCTGGACTCCTCGGTCTTGGCCTACGTCATCACCCTGGCCACCGGCGCTCCCTCGGTCGCGGCCAACCCCACCGGCAGCGCCACCAACTCCACAGACACCATGCCGGTCGCCGTTCTGGTGGACGCGGCGCTGGGCCGCTTCGTCTATACCGCCAACTACCAGGGCAACTCCATCTCCGGCTTTGAACTGAACCCGAATACGGGCACGTTGGCTCCCACACAGGCCACGCCTTACCCCACGGGGTACAAGCCCTCCGCGCTGGCATCCGTTCCCCACGGCAACCATGCGGTGCAGTCGGTAAACCCATAACCCGGGGCCCCCAGGAAGCGGCCTTTGCTTCCTGGGGTGTAGCGACCGGTCTTCGTCGCTGGGGTGGTTAACGGCAAGCGCGTTCCAATGCAAAAAACGCCCAGCCTTCGCGGCTGGCGTTTTATTGCGCTAGGTGTGAAGTTTCAGGAGGTTGTCCATTCGATCTGAACGAGAGAAGCTGGTTGTAACGAGCAATCAGTTTTTCAAGGAGAGATCGAATGGACTATCACCAGAATGCCCGATTGACCGTCCATAG
>Ga0224534_1000113_pt1 | contig 52998 bp, 40 predicted proteins | sample 714E12024metaG_FD_172012 | JGI IMG/M metagenome (GOLD analysis project Ga0224534, IMG submission 172012) | Peat soil microbial communities from Stordalen Mire, Sweden - 717 E1 20-24 | ecosystem: Environmental > Terrestrial > Soil > Wetlands > Peat | place: Sweden: Norrbotten County, Stordalen... | reverse complement strand
TACGGGATTAGGCTACTGACGGGGACAAATCAATATTTTACCGCCGGCTATTGTGACGAATTCACCCTATTCTGCTGACACGTAAAGTGGGTTTAAACAGCAGTCTTCAAAGAAAATGTAGCCAAGGCGATAGAGGAAGCACTTAATCTGAAGCTGGGAGATATAGTCAAGAAGGAAATAGAAGGTGTAGGAGTTTTGGCAGTTGCTTAGACGTGAGACCCGGAAGGAAACATTGTCAAGATCCAAATTGGAAATAGGGTTGGAGCCGCTTTGCATAAAAGAGGGAAAATTGAGGGTGAGCATTTTGTCCGAAATATGTATAATAACACAGCCAGAAACCTTGCATGACTCGAAAGTATGGGTTATAGTATGTAGAGTATGATATTCGCCAAGTTGTTCATTTTAGCCAGATTTCTAGCCAATATCAAAAAATGAGGTGAGCAAAATGTCCTTCGAAGTCTATCGCCCAAGAACCAGAGCAACAACAAAAGCAAAGAGCCCCATTATCAGGCTATCTAAAAATTCACTTGTCTTAAGCAAAGTGGCCAGGGAAAGGCTGAATAACCCGGAATACCTGGAGTTGGCCTTTGATACTGACACAGGCACTATACGCATAAAGCCTGCTGGTAAGGTATGTGGGGTGTCGTTAAAGAAGACAAAGGTAGCAGCCAAGGACTTTTTTGAGAGCTTCAAAATCAGCGATATCGGAAATTACATAGCTGACTATAATGCTGAGGAAAATGCACTTTATGTGAAAATAGCTTAACAACAGGTGGGGTGGGGTTATTAGCCCCGCCTTTTTATTTGCACTGACGAGCTGACCATGACCGCACCTGGCTCCCCAATATTTACCCTGTTTTCTTTGAAGTGCGGCGGACAACAGAGAAAGGGCAGATATAATCATAAAAGAGCATAAAACTGAAACAGAATAAATTATGCCTGTAGGGACAGTTCTCTTTTACCTTGTAAAACAGTTCATGAGCATGCTTTCTCATATGACTGGGATGATGAGAGCATTATGCTTTTCAGGAGACGGATAGGGCACAGAAGCTGCTCATGCTTTTCAAGGATGCCGATGGATTAGATAGAGTACGGATAAATGATTTGAATCCTAATATGTTGCGGCTGGCTGTTTCTGGCGGACTTGTGCAGGTGGCTGAGGAGTTATATTTACGGAATGCTCTTTCCGCATTAGATTAAAAGGAGGCATAAAACTAGTGCATGCAATTTCTCACTTTAGCCCCTGGCTGCTGGGCATATTAATCGTCTGGAGCCTTATCTGGAAAGGAATTGCCTTATGGCATTCTGCCCGCAACACTCAAACTGCCTGGTATGTGGCTATGTTTATTCTAAATACCGTTGGGATTTTGGAGATAGTGTATTTGCTGTTCTTCAGACCCAGGGGCAATGCAGGGTTGTTGCCAAAGATTTAGATGCAAGCGCCCGATCTGGGGGAAATGGGGGCGGCAACTTTGGTAGAGACATTTTGTGCGGGGAGTAATGCCTCCACCATGCCTCCACCTTAAAAACGATGATAGGATGAGCAAAGTGGACTCCAATAAACATATCTTTGATCAGCAGTTCTCCCTCAGCCACGACTGTTATATACACTCCCATATACAGAGTTTACTGTCGAGGGTAAGCCCAATCCTTCCGGCCAAACAACCCGCACTGGTCTGCCGTCTAAAACGTCACTCAGGCTTGCCGCACCAAGATTTTCTTGTTTTAGGATATCAAGCAGGGTTTCCAGGTCTTGTCCCAGGCCCGGAAGCCAGTGCAGGAGCACTATATCGCCGGGAGACAGCGGCTTTCCGTTATATGTGGTAAGTTTACCATCATCCATAATGGCGTCCCACATCACCACATATCTTATTCCGGTTTTAGCCGCCATTTTTTGTACAACTATATCGCAGTCGCCATAGGGCGGCCTAAGCTCAGTACAGTTCGCACCGAATTGCCTAAAATAATTTATCGGTGAAGATATCTGCATCAAATCTTCTCTTGGGGACACCTTCGTAAGAAATGGGTGCGAATAGGTATGATCCTCAATGCCTCCGCCTAATTTAACAAACTCCTGCCAATAAGGAGTATTTTGCGCCGCTGCTTCCTGTATCAAAAATGCTGTCAGAGGAAGATGATAAAGTCTCATCAATTGCAATACCTTTGGACTGGGGAACCACCCATCGTCAATGGTAATGAACACTGCCCGCTGTTTTATGGGGGCAGACCAAACCACCGGTGCAGCCGGACCCGGCGGGACCGCCCTCTTTACGTGAGAAACAGTGGGCTTTACAACGGTTTCTGTCTGGCTCTGGCTGGTGGTATTGACGCTAACTTGGGCGATAACCTGACTGACTGCAATAGCACCTGGGCTTATAGCACCTTGTGACCCCCAGGGCATTTTTGCATTACAACCAGTTAATATAATGGCAAGGGAAAGAAATAAGAATAAACGGGTATATGTCCCCAAAAGATAATCTCCTTCCGTTGCTTTTCCCAGGCACCTGCGTCCTGGTTCAATGTTCCATTCAACTGGGTCTTGGCTTCAGAGGCGTATTGCTTTCCCCCACTGAAGCTAAGACCCAGTTAATACAGTGATGTAGCCGCTCTTATCCCACCGCTTCAGATGTGCTCCGCACGGTGGGATTAGAGCGGGTAGTCATCTGTGGTAAAGCTACCTGCTGCATTTCTGGACATACTATTCCTCAATTTACAATATTTGTTAGATTAACTATGGGGCATTTCTATGAGATGCACAAACTTCTAATACGTCTATTATACTTCTTGGCGTTCAAATAAAAACAATAATAGCATCCAATTCTCTAAGTATCTCAAGAATGAAGGATATTCTGATTCTGCTGCAAAAAGTCTCTTTTAGCCAAATATTCTTCATATCGTAGCCGTGATACTAAGCCTACGCACGATTCCACCCCATTTATAATAATTATATTATCGATTATGGTCACATAATGTCGATAAACCTACTTAAATACATAGTACCGCTAAAGAGCGGTACTTTATTTTTTTCGCCAGGTTATCATAGATATCCCGCGCAATCATAAAATTATATGTCCAGGTTTCAAATAACTTATAGTTTAGGGACGTTTTATGATGCGTCTCGGTAATTCTGGACATGGGTTGCCATCGGCACGAATAAAATGATCAGACAGGCAATCCTGGAGGTGACCACTATGCCGGCTCATGTGGTGGCAAGACGACAGGTAGACATTTGGCGGGCATGTAGGCCATCATCTTTGCTGCCGCCAATGTGGGTGCTGATCTGCCTGATCCTGTTATGGGGAGTGTTGCATGTTCCGCTCCTGATTTCAGCGCAGAGTGATTCCTATCGTACGATCCTGGCCTGGGGGTTGCCCGATAATATGCAAGAGCATGGGAACGGGCAACCATCGCTGAACATGGTCATCGCCGGCTTGACCGGAGTCGATCCCGGTTCCCTGTCCGGTATTCTCATGAGCGGATTGGCAGATGCCAACGAGATGGCGCCACCAGGCAGTGGCACGACAGCAGCAGTAGTATCGGCAACAGAGGCGGAGCACTCCTCAAACGGACTTGAAACATCGTCGTTGGAGACATCGCAGTTGTTACAACAGCAACCGAATAACCGGAAAGCACATGGTGTCCTGGCAGGTAAGATCGTGGTGCTCGACGCCGGGCACGGAGGCAATGATACCGGAACGATCGGGCCGGACGGTATTGAGGAAAAATGGATCACCATTCCAATTGCAACTGAGGCAGCACAGGTGCTCCGGCAGGAGGGCGCCACAGTGATCATGGCCAGGACCGGTGATACCAATCCGAGCCTGTACGACCGCACCGACATTGCCAACCGTGCCGGGGCGGATGTTTTCGTAAGCATCCACGGCAACTCATACACAGCAGACCGCATCATCGGTGGCACCGGAACCTATACCTACTCCCCATTTCCGGGCATTCCCCTGGGGCAGCATCTGGATATCCGCCTGAAGCTGGCGGACTGCCTGCAAAACTCCCTGGTTGACACACTAAGATTGCATAGCAGAGGGATCTACGAGGATAACTTGGAGGAGTTGCGTAACGCCCAAATGCCTGCAGCCCTAGTGGAGGTGGCATTCCTCAGCAACCCCGTGGAAGAGAGCCTGTTGAGCGACCCTAATTTCCAGCAGAAGGCAGGGGCCGCCATTGCCCGAGGTATCACCGATTTTCTGACAGAAGACTAGCCCGGCGTGCTTTCCTTACGGGAGCAACACCCTGTGGCGTATCGGGTTGCGGAGGTCTGTTTCAAAGTCAGGCTCAAGGCGACCTCGTTTCGCCAGTCGCTACTCTAAGGCAGAAACAGGTGCAAGGCAATGGCGAGGAGCAAGATTCCTGATATCATCGGGGCATAGGCCTCTACCACCATCCCCAGTTTTCCATCCAGGTTAAGCGAGTTTTTCCCGATCACCAGGAGCAGTCCCAGGATCACCATGGTCATGGCAAGACCTGCGCTGAAGACCAGCACGAAGATGACACCTAGCAAGTCCTTCCCTGCGCTGACCAGCAACAGCAGTAGCGCAAAGGCATCGGAACAGGGTACGATACCGCCGGCAAATCCGGCGCACAATAGGCCTTTGCTGCCACTGCCTCCGGTATTGGACAATTCATGGCTGTGAGGATGAGCATGTTGGTGTAAATATGGATGACAGTCTGAGTGATCATGGCTGCGGCTATGGTACCGAAGATTATGCCACCCTGTTCTGATCAGGTTCAAGGCGAGGATGGCGACGATCAGCGCTCCGATCATTTCGAAATAGGGAAGCGTCTCTGCGAGGGAATGTTTCTGATCGATAAATAGAAAGATGAAGCCGAGGAGAAGAACCACAACGGTGTGGGTAAAGGTGATCGACCCCGACAGCAGCAGGACGTCACCGAAGTTGCTCCCTTTTTTACCGCCGAGACAGACGGCCATCAAACTCTTGCCATGCCCTGGCGCCAAGGCATGCAACCCTCCTGCCAAAAACACGAGCAGAAAGGCCATGGCCAACAGGCTGCCGGTTTTAGCATTTAGGATAGTGTCGAGCAGCCTGCTTGACAACATGTTGATCTGTGCCACTATCCGGTCTAAAAAACCTTGGCTGGCCGCAGGGTTAGGTATGGTTGCCGGTTGGGAGAATACGCCCGGAGTGTTGTTCTGCGCAATCGACGGGGGCAGCACCGCCTGGCGGTTGGCGTCCTGATTGACAAGCTCAACATAGGTATCTGAAAAAAAGCCATTACCATCTTTCACCCTCAGGAGAACGTAAGCCATCTGCAAGTCATCGTGCTGATCCTGCTGATCGTATTGATGCTGGACGACAGGCTGGTTGCTTGATGTCTGATCGTCAAAGTCCCAGGCATAGCTGACGTTTTTAGTTGATGCCACACTTCTGGTGGCATCCAAAGGAACCGGTTTGCTGAAAGGCAGCAGGATTTCAGACTCTTGCTCTCCATCGGTTAGGATGACTGCCTTTGGCAATTGATAACCCTTGTATGGCAAAATCTGTACCAGCGCTGATTCGATCAACTGTGACTGTTCGTTGCCGTATGAGGCGACTATCTTCACCACGTAAGACCCCGGCCTGGTGTACCGGTGGGTGTTTGTCAGCCCCTGGGCGGTTGCGCCGTCACCAAAATCCCAGTTGAAGGTTGTCTGCTTCAGGACAGATGGAGAGACCTGCAGGGGTACGATGTCTATTTCAAAGTCCAGGTCCTGGTTGACAAGATAGTCTTCCGGGGCCTTGTCTTGAGGCACGTCGAAAAAAGAAGAGGTAAACAGGACATTGTAATAACCGGCATACTTGCCGTCAATCTTGAAGAAGCTCGGCTGACCCACGCTATGAGCCTGGGCAGCAACGGCAAAAATAAAGACAAAGAGAATGGTCAGGCAAAAGATTAGAGGCGACCTATAGGGTTTAATCAGACTCACTCCAAAACTTTGTTATAGCATATCACCTCCTCTAGTATTACCCATTTATCAACTTTATTACAATATAATGGAACACAAAACCTGTTTCCAGGCTTTTTATTTGCTTCTATGATTCTTCTTTTGAAGTTGAGTAAGGAATCCTGCCTGTCCCTTTAGAATTTTTACTTTACCGAGGTTGAATGCGTTATCTTGTCAAAAGCCGGGTTATCAATACTACGGTACCGACAATCCAGCAATAATAAGCAAAAGGTTTCATGGCGCTAATCTCATTTTTCTTAAACCAGCGAATCAAGATAGTCACGCTGATATACGCAAAGAGACCGGCAAAAAGGCCCCCGATCAAGGATATCTGAAATAAACCATGGATCCCTGACTTCGCCAGTTTCGGAACCTCTAGCAAACCCGCTCCAGCGATGACGGGTGTGGCCAGGAGCATGGAGAAACGGGCCGCCTCTTCATGCTTCAAACCGGCCCAAAAACCCGCCGTCATGCTGGCGCCTTCACGAGAAAAACCCGGTATTAATGCCAGAGACTGGAATAATCCGATAACAAGAGCCTGCCCGTAGGTAAGATCATTAATTTTCTTTTTGCCCTTGGAGCGCAGTCTCTCACCAAAGAAGAGCAGCAGGCCGTTGATGATCAAGAAAAAGGCCGCGCTCGTAACATTGGTAAATAAATGGGTCAGTGGCTTTTCTAGTAACACCCCAATTAGTCCTGCCGGGATGGAACCGACAATGATCAGCAGTAATAGCCGATTCTGGCTGCGGGCGAAGAGAGAGCGGATAATTGTCAGCCACTCCCTCCGGAAAAAAATAAGGAGAGCCAGGGCTGTGCCTAAATGAAGCATGACGAGAAAGGGCAGGAAGTGTTCATTAAGAAATGCCTGATTAAGATTCCAATGGAAGACGTAAGGCGTAAGAACACCGTGGCCCACGCTGCTTATCGGAAATAACTCGGTTATTCCTTGGACTATGGCAAAAATGAGAGCTTGAAAAAGCGTCATATCAAGTCCTGTCTTTTTAAGGGTTTTTAGAGAGCATGCTTAATTTGAACAATTACTGATCAAAAATTCTCACCATGATAATGCCTTTCGGTTTCATTCGCCATTGATATGGTTGGCGCCAACCCTGGTACAATCGCTAAGGGACACTTCAGATCGAGACAGAGGGACGTTTCAACACAATCCCGCCTTAGTGAAGGTAAAGCAAGGGGTTTTGTACGTTTCCATTGATAATGACCTCAAAATGGAGATGGGGACCGTCGGCATTGCCGGATTCACCAACGTTGCCGATTACCGCCCCCCTGCTTACCTGCTCCCCGAGGCCCACGTCGATCCGTGACAGGTGGGCATAGCGGGTGGCCAGGCCGTCCCCGTGGTCGATGAGCACGCACCGCCCATAACCGCCGTCCCAGCCAGCCAGGACCACCTTTCCGGGGGTAGCGGCTCCCACCGGAGTGCCGTAACCGACACCGATATCCATTCCGGTATGGAAATTTCTCTGCCCCCATAAGATACGCCAGCCGAAGGGTGAGGTGATCGGGCCGGTAACCGGCCAGACCAGGGTATCGCTGCCGGAGCCCCGGGAGACGCTACCGTAGGCCACCATGCGCGGTTGCGACTGGGCAGGCGCCTTGCTCTCGACACCCCCGCCAGCTACCGCCAGGACTGGCGGTTGGTTGACGGGAACCGGTCCATCATCGGTCATCCAGGGCAGGCTGCGGATTTCCTCGGTCAACTCGCCGGGGGGGCTGAGGATGGTGTAGGTCGTCCTACAGGCCACGTAGGTCAGAGGGGCCGGCAGAAAAACAGTTTTGCTCCACTGGCGCTCCAGGTCTTGCTGTACCTGGAGCCTGAGTGCGTCTCCGACCTGTCGGGAGGTCACCACCCCGATCTCCTGCCCGCTATACACGGCGGCATAGACCAGGCGATTCTGAGTCAGCAGCAAGCTTCCGCAGACCAAAACCAAAAAAGCCGCTACAGCGACGACGACAGGCTTGCTGACCAGCTTTCGCCACTCCAAGTGTAATTTGCCGGTTTGCAGGGCGCTGACAGTCAACAGTAGTACGCTCAGCCGGCGCCGCGCCGTGAGAACGTCCTGCCGCATCCAATCCCAGGCCTCACAGCCATATTTCCCGGCGCTTCGCACGGCGCTAAGAGGTATGCAGGATGATGTTGCGTTTACGCACCATTTTCCAGCGCTCAATGATGCCTGTGAGGTAATGGCAGTGAGGCGCCGCATAATGCGCCCTGTTGTTTCGCCCACCGATCCGGTTGCGTGCCGGACCCGCGGTCTCCTGGCTGCTCTATGGATCTCAGGCAATGCTTTGATTACCGACATCAGTTCCCTATGCCGGCGCCTTGCCGCGGAGGTTTTTCCCGTGCCTCTCCTGGCTCCAGATACACACTCATTCGCTCCAAAAAGTTGGCGGATAGGGGCTAACAACGCACAAACCACCGGGCCTATTCTCCAGTTCATCTGTTCCTCTCCCAAGGATCATATTGAATCTGCCTTTTCTTTGCTTTCTCATTTGGATCATTTTGAGATCATGGGGCAAAAAATCTCCTACCTATTATATACCTGACTAATTATCCTGTAAAATGCCTATTTATCTTAATTTTTCCTTGCTTATGCAGTTGGCGGATGCCTGCAAAGAGCGCGGGCAGTGCATGGATCTCTGTCCCCAGAAGCTACCGATCAGGGGACTGCTCAAGGATATTCCCAGATAGCTGATGGCAGGGGGCTTGCCCCCGATGTCCCAATGGCGAATCCGGCATCTGCGGCACTTGTTTTTACCGCCAGCTTGAGTATAATTTGGAAGTGAAGGGAAGACAATCATTAACCGTTACAATCTTACGATCTTACAAGGAGGCGATAAGATGGAGTTTTACAATGTGGTGCATAATCGGCGATCGATCCGCAAGTATAAGCCGGAGGTGGTACCCCGGGACGTGATCTTGAGGATTTTGGACGCCGCCTGCTGGGCGCCCTCGGGCATGAACCTGCAGCAGTGGGAGTTCATCGTGGTTACGGGAGACAAGAAGGAACAACTGGGAGTGCCATATGAAAAGGCCATGGACAAGATAGGACACGAATGGCCTGAAGAACAGCGCCAGATGGCGCGGGCTGCTGCCCGGAAGTTCAACTGGGCGCCGCATGTCATCGTCGCTCTGGCGCCGAAATCGAGCAATGCCTTCGAGCAGAAGATGCATGTGGAAAGCGTCAGCGCCGCCTTTGAGAACCTGTTGCTGGCTGCCTGCGCCGAGGGCCTGGGCACTTGCTGGGCGATGGGGCCGATGCTCGAGGAGGATCAGATCCGCAGCATTCTAGGGATAGCGCCTGACAAGGAGATCGTCGCCCTTACTCCGCTGGGCTACCCGGACATGGAAGCGACCGCTCCTCCAAGGAAGGATTTGGCCACCAAGGTGGCCTGGGTTGAATAGCGCCCCTCGTTTGCAGTCAGGGTGTTCTTGGTAATACAGATGACGTAGCCGCTCTTATCCCACCGCTTCGGAGGAAGCGGGGGCATTAGAGCGGCTACGTCATCTGTAGTCAAAACGGAGAAATGTTAAAGTGCAGGAGGTAGACTGGCCAGACAAAAAATAGAGGAGATTGCCATGAAAGAGCACGTTGGAGATGCTTTTTATCAGGAAACCAAGTATCACCGCGGCAAGCTTCCGGATAGTTTCCCCGACTGGTCAAAGTTACCGTATCAGCAACTGATCGAATCATTCTATGAGCATAAAAATGCTGAACAAGCCAGGGTGATGTCGGCTTATATGAAAAATAATTTTCCTTTTCTCGGTATTCCCAAGCCACGGCGAGCCGAACTGCAGAAAGAATTCCTCGGGCTAGCCAAGAAACAGATAGAGGTTGACTGGGCCTGGGCGCTCATGCTCTGGGATTTGCCGGAACGGGAGTTTCAGTATCTGGCCGTTGAATATCTACGTGTTCTTAATAGCATTTTGCAAAAGTCCGATATCGATAGAATCAAGACACTGATAATAACCAAGTCCTGGTGGGATACCGTGGACAGCCTGGCTGAAAACATTACAGGAGTCTTATGCGCAAAGGATACGGAGCTTATCCAGAGCCATCTTATAAGTTGGGCAAAAAGCGATAATATTTGGTTGGTCCGTATCGCAATTTTATTCCAACTAAAATATAAAGATAAGACAGATGCGCCATTGCTAGCCCAGATTATCGATCGAAACAGCGATTCCAAGGAATTTTTTGTAGCTAAAGCTATCGGGTGGGCTTTGAGAGAGTATTCAAAGACCAATAAAGAATGGGTGAGGTCGTTTTTGCAAAGCCATAACCTGCAGCCTCTAAGTGTGCGTGAGGCAGTTAAATATCTGTAGGTTGGTCTCCCCTAAACGATGGCCAGTTTCTTGCCAAACAGCTTCTCGAACAGGGGTCCGGACTCCCTGGCTTCATCCATCTCCAGCCGGGGCTCCGCCTCCGAGTTCAGCTTCATGGTTACCGTGTCTCCCTGCACAGCGCATCGCACCTCCCGGATGTAGCGCTGCTTTCTTCTGTCGAAGCTCTCGCAGAGCTTCAGTAAGACGCCGAGTTGCCGGATCAGAAGGAGGTCGGCATCGTTGATCAACAAGCTATAGTTATCGATAGTGATCTTGAAATCATCTTTGCGGTGGGAACCGGCGACACAGGCCGCCATCAGCAGTTCACGGTGGGATAGGCCATGCAGGTCGGAGTTCAGGATCATATAGAAGGAGTGCTTGTGATGGTCGTAGTAGTTGATCGTGATGCCGGCATCGTGCAGCAGGGCGGCCGTCTTGATGACCTTGGTCAGCGGTTGCTCGATCTTGTGCACCGGTTTTAACTGCTCGAACAGGCTGCTGAATAGACACCAGATCTGGTAGGCGTGATCCCTGTTCAAGCCCAGGTAGGAGATGACGTTGTCGAGTGAAAAAGCGAGCACGTCTGCGACCGGGGTGTCATTTCCCAGCAGGTATTGGTAGGCAATGCCCTCTCTGAGACCGCTGCCACTGATATAGATCTCCTGGATGCGGCAGTATTCCACCAGGTGCTTGGCCGCTGCCACGGCCCCGGTGAAGATATCGGTGCGGTCTCTGGATAGGCCTCTGATTTTTTTCCCATGCCGGAGGTCGGTGTCCTTGACCATATAGTAGATGGCGGACAGATCCTGGGCGGTGAAATGGTAGTTGTGGGTGATGTCCAGCGGGTAGTTGGCCTTCTTGCGGTCTATCCGGCCGATGTTGCGCATGGTGCCGCCGATGCCGATCAGGGGGGATCCGGTGTCCTGCTGCAGCCAGGGGATGTCGCGATAGATCTGCAGCAGGAACTCCCTGAACTGGTGGCCATGCTGTGCATTGCTCGCATTCAAGCCATTATACTGGTCGGTGAGATTGATGGCGCCCCAGTGAATACTTGTTCGCTCCCGCAGTTGCCGGTCATTGACTAGTATCAGTTCGGTGCTGCTGCCGCCGATATCCATGATCAGCCCGTCGCGGATATCCATGCTGTTGACCACGCCCAGGTAATCGTAGAAAGCTTCTTCCGCTCCCGAGATCACCCTCACGTCAAAGCCGAGTTTGCTCTGTGCCAGCGATAAGAACTGCTTCTGGTTGGCAGACCGCCTCACCGCCTCGGTCGCCACTACCAACACCGGATCGGCCTCGAGAGCGCCGCAGAGATCCTTGAAGAAGCGCAGGGTATCCAGCGCCTGCTCCATCTTGGCGGCGTTCAGGTCATTGCCAGGCCCGAGATTCTGACCGAGGCGTACCGAATCCTTGATGCTGTCGATGATCTTGAACGAGCCTCCGGGGCCGGCCTGGGCCACTACCAGGCGCACGGAGTTGGAACCGATATCGATGATCCCGATCTTTTTCAATGGGTACTCCTCAATAACCAGTTGAAGGTCTGAACAGGCCCCGGGTTGGATTTTTAGGGCGCCGAATTCAGGGTGGCCGCCGGGTATGTTTCCGGGGCCCCGACCATACAGTCTGACCCCTGCTAATATTCTACCACAACGGCACGCTACCCGTATCTGGGAGGAGAATGCTCTCTTTGCCTGGTCTTGACTGCAGGTTTGCCGGGAGTATGGTAGAATGCAGTATGAGCAACTCATCTTGTTCAGTCTCCGGCCCCCAGCAATCATATCCGCTGTTAAAGCGCAAAGGGGCGATCTAGATGGCAAGTGGCTATGATTTACCCCAGAACTTCCTCAACCGCGAGCTGAGCTGGCTGGAGTTCAACGCCCGCGTCTTCAAAGAGGCGCAGGACCAGGGCAACCCGCTGTTTGAGCGGTTGAAGTTCCTGGCCATAACCTGTTCCAACCTGGACGAATTCTTCATGATCAGGGTGGGGTCGCTCTTCGACCGGATCAACGCCGGGGTCACCGACCCCGACCCGGCCGGGCTTGCTCCCGTTGAACAGTTGAGAAGGATCTCCGTCAAGGCGCATCACCTGATGCAGGGTATCTATAACTGCTACAATCGTTCCTTGAGGCAGGCGCTTAAAAAAGAGCAGATCCTGTTCCTGGAAGAACCGGATCTCGACGAAGAGCAGCGAGACTTCCTGGATCACTACTACAAAAACAGCGTCTATCCGGTCCTGACCCCGATGGTGGTCGACCAGAGCAGGCGCTTTCCTCTGATCCTCAACCGGACCCTGAACGTTGCCGTGTTGCTGCAGGACAAGAATGCGGCCGCGGGCAACGACCACATCTTTGCCACCGTGCAGGTGCCCTCGGTGCTCGACCGGTTGGTGGAAGTGCCTGCAGGGGACCGGGTCAGAGCCTTCATCCTGCTCGAGGAGCTGATCAGGATGAAGCTCGATACGCTGTTTACAGGGCACCGCATCCTCACCTCCAGTTGTTACCGGATCACCCGCAACGCTGACCTGACCCTCGATGAGGAAGAGGGGGAAGACTTTCTGATCACTATTGAACAATCACTGCAGCAGCGTAAGTGGGGGACCGCGGTCAGGCTGGAAGTGAAGAAGGGGATCGGTGAGGAGTTGCTCACGATCCTGGAGACGGAAGTCGATGCCCCCAAAGAGCAGTCGTACATGATCAACGGGCCGTTGGACCTGACTTACCTAATGAAGCTGGATAGCCTGGAAGGATATGAACACCTGCGCTACAAGCCGATCACCCCGCAGCCGGTGGTCGATTTCATTCAGGCGGAGAACATATTTGAGGCGATCTCCAAGAAAGACATCCTGGTGCATGTGCCGTACCAGTCTTTCGACCCGGTCGTCGACCTGGTGCGGAGTGCGGCCTCGGACCCCGGCGTACTGGCGATCAAACAGACGCTGTACCGGGTTAGCATCAATTCCCCGGTGGTCGATGCGCTGGCCCAGGCAGCGGACAAAGGCAAGCAGGTGACAGTGCTGTTCGAGTTGAAAGCGCGGTTTGATGAGGAAAACAATATGCTGCGGGCAAAACAGTTGGAGAAAGCCGGCTGCCACGTGATCTACGGACTGGTCGGGCTGAAGATCCATTGCAAGCTGCTGCTGATTGTCCGGCGGGAGGAGGACGGTATCAAGCGCTACGTGCATATGGGCACCGGTAATTACAATGAAGTCACCGCCAGGGTCTATACCGACCTCAGCCTGTTTACCGACAACCCCTTCTTCGGCGCTGATGCCTCGGCGATCTTCAACATGCTGTCCGGCTATTCGGAGCCCACCAACCTGAACAAGACCACGATCGCCCCACTCAACTTGAGAGCCAGGTTCCTGAGCCTGATCGGCCAGGAGGCTGCACATGCGCGTAATGGGGAACAGGCCAGGATTATCGCCAAGGTGAACTCGCTGGTCGATCCGGAGATCATCGAAGCGCTCTACGAGGCGTCCGGCGCCGGGGTGGAGATCGACCTGATCGTGCGGGGGATCTGCTGCCTGCGGCCAGGGCTGACCGGAGTCAGCGAGCGGATCACGGTCAGAAGCATCATTGGACGGTTCCTGGAGCACAGCCGGATCTTCTATTTTTATAACGGCGGTGAAGAGCAGATCTATCTTTCCAGCGCCGACTGGATGAAACGGAATCTGGACAACCGGGTGGAAATGCTGTTTGTGCTGGATGATCAGGATGTGAAGAACCGGGTCAGGCAGGTCCTCGATATGGCGTTGCAGGATAACGTCAAGTCCAGGATCTTGAACCCTGACGGCACCTACAGGCGAGTCGACCGGAGAAGAAAAGAGATCGTCAACAGCCAGGAGCTGCTTTATAATTATGCTGTACGAGAGGTCAAGCAGATGATGGATAAGAGCGGGGAGAGGTTCTTTGTCCCGATCACTTCACCTCATCCTGAAGCGAGGGCAATTGAAAACTGACCATAAAAGTTGTCCCTCTCTTGCCTGTCTTTATTTCAATCCTGGCGTTGTGGCTCTCGGCTATCCGGTAACAGACCGGCAAGCCCAACCCCGTTCCCTGTTCTTTAGTGGTAAAGAAAGGCGTGCCGAGCTTTTCCAGCACATCCGGCGGGATGCCTTTCCCCCGATCTTTTATGCTCAGGACAACCCGATCTTTCTTCATGTATGTTTTAATGGTCAACTCTCCATGCCTTAACATGGCTTCTATGCCGTTGCGGACAAGGTTGAGAACGAGCTGTCTGATCTGCTGCTCATCCAGGTTGATTTCAGGGGTATCAGATAAGTTTAAGTCTATCGATATCCCGTATTTGGCGGCATCTGCTTGGATCAGGGGCCAAAGGTCGGTTACAATGCTATTGATGCTCTGTTTTTTAAGATTCGATGGAGCGTTTCTGGCTAGAGTGAGGAACTCGGTGATGATGGCGTTGGCGCGGTCAAGTTCCTCTATCATCGTATCGAAGTGTTTATTGTGAGAAGCAAACTCTTTTTTAAGCTGCATTATCTGCAGGTATCCCCTGACCACCGTCATGGGGTTCCGGATCTCGTGGGCGATCCCCGCCGCTATCTCTCCCATCAGGTTGAGGCGATCCAGCCGGGCCATTTCCTGCTCAAACTGCTTACGCCTGGTGATATCTCTCACTATAATCACCAGGAATATGGGGTTGCCGTCAGCATCCTTAATAACACTTGCAGACATTTCGGCAGCAAACGGATGCCCTTCCTTGTTCATTAATTCAAGCTCTATATTCAAGACAGGATGATGGATAGCCTCTCTGGCTATTTCGTGTACTCTTGGTAAGTCCTTTGCAACAATAAAGGAGCAGATATTCTTGCCAATCAGATCACCCCTTGAGCCTCGATATATATTCAGACCGGCCTGATTGCATTCAACAATGGCGCCATCCAGATCCGCAACAATAATAGCGTCAGGACTCGACTCCAGAATCAGTTGCAGCTTGTCCTTGGATTTGCGCAGTTCCTCTTCAATTGTTTTAAGTTTGGTGAGATCGAGCCCCATCTCGAAAACGCCCAACAAATTCCCGCCCTCATCCTGAATCGGGTAGGCTCGCGAAAGCCGCAATATGCCATCGGGAAAGACGTACTCTGTTATCTTGGGCTGACATGTTTCGATTACTTTTCTTATATTGCAATTGGGGCATGGCTCATTTCGGCCATGATAGACTTCATAGCAGTATCTGCCCACCATCTGCTCGGGAAGCACGTCTTTCATTTCTGAGCCTATTTTGTTGACGTACAATATCTTTAATTCTGGATCTACGTATAAAATTGTTTCCTTTACCTGATCGAGAATGGCATCCCTTTCATGCCTTGCTCTCTGCAGAGCCGCTTCTCTGTTCTGATAATCGGATAAAGACACCGTTAACTTGGTGTTTTCTTGCCTCAAACGATTCATTTCTTCAAGCAGAAGACGGATGTTGCTGTCTTGCGGAAGCCTGTTGCTGGTGTTTTCTTGCATTATTTACTCGGCCTCCCGTAATGCAGCAGTACTGTGAAAATATTCTTCAAAAATCCTTTTTTACCTTTAAAGGCGTATCAATGAATTGTAACTGCTCAGGAGTCAGGAGTCAGGTTACTGGAGAAGCATTGGATTCAAAAAAATAACTCCCTCCAAATTTTAGCTTGGAGAGAGTCCTTTGCTGGTTAAACCTTACAGGCGCTCGACGTTGCTCGCCTGAGGTCCACGATCGCCTTTAGTGACATCAAATCTGACTTTTTCGTTCTCATCAAGGGATTTGTAGCCTTCACCCTGAATAGCGGAGAAATGGACGAAAACGTCACCGCCCTCTTCCTTCTCGATGAAGCCAAAGCCCTTATCAGCGTTGAACCACTTTACTTTACCTTCCATTAAGATTGCGCCTCCTTCCATGCTAGCTCATGCAAAAGCGGAATTCCTTCAAGTGCCTTTGTCCATACTGCTAAACAGGAGGGCGCAAGAACTTTTAAGTTTTCCCTAATTCTTTTAACATGTCTTGACAAGCATAACATATAAAAATTAGAATAGCAAGCAATAAATACCACTGTGTTCGATAAAAACCGTTGGGTCGCGAAGTGCAACGAAAAGCTGCCCGGGGCCTTCAATGGCAGCATGAATTAACAGAACCGGCCACAAAAACACATCCCCGCCATCCCTGCATGGAGATGCGGGGTATTCTGGCATGTCCCGGTATTTAGTGGTAAAATAAGATAATCTCTGATTCACTCCTCGGGTAGTCATCTGTGATAAAGAAGAAGTATTTGGGAAGATTCTCTTGAAACTTTGTGCGGTTTCATCCTGACCCACAAGGAGTCAGGTTTCTGTTGCGTTGTTATAAGGCAGGTCTTTCCGCGAATCCGGGAAGTCAAAATGTACAGGGAGGTGTTTCCATTGTATGAGGCCGAGCTGAAGATCTTAAAGACCGCCATCATCAATGAGATGGAGGGCGAGCATTTTTACAGGCTGGCCGCCGCCGACAACAGTGACGAGCAGGCGAGCCAGGCGTTTCTCTACCTGGCCGACGAGGAGAGTAAACACCAGCGCTGGCTCCGGGAGATGGCCGGCAAGTTAGCCGCCGGCAACCCTCAGAACGGCAACGCCGGGGGTTCCGACGAGACTCCGCAGCAGAACATCTTCGACCGGTTTCGTCCCGGCACGGAGACCGGTTCACTGGCGGTATCCGCCATGCACATCGGTCTTCTGTTGGAGAAGGCCTCGGTGGATTACTACCGAGAGGCCGCCAGCCTGACCTCACTGGCCGAAACCCGCCAACTTTACGAGAAACTGGCGAACTGGGAACTCGTTCACCTGGAATACTTTGAAAAAGCATATGATGATCTGAAGGAAGAATGGTGGCAGCAGCAGGGGTTCTCCCCATCCTGAGGTTCAGGATGGGGGTGCTAGACACTTCATCCCTAACAATAACTATCTGGTCAGCCTAAAATGAATTCGAGGAGGAAGTGCCATGTCGAACGAGTCCGGGGATTACAAGGACACCGCTGCCGCTGTGGAAAAAGCGGGCTTCAAGGTAACTGTCGCCAAGAATGGCCCATACTTTGTTTCGGGCAACCTGCCGCTGAAGAAGGAGATTATAGTATCTAACAAGGATGGCGAATCAGTCGCCTGGCGTGAGGGCGAGAAGTATCCGGATCGGGATCGGTATGCCCTCTGTCGCTGTGGGAAGTCCGGCAACAAGCCCTTCTGCGACGGAACTCACGAGGAGGTCGAATTCGATGGCGATAATCTGGCCGCCGCGGTCCCCTATAATAGACAGGCGGAAGCCTTTGATGGACCCGCGCTGGTGTTGACCGATGTCCAGAATTTGTGCGCCGTCGCTCGTTTTTGTCATCCAGGCGGTGGCACATGGCAGTTGACCCAGAGATCCGGTGATCCTGCGGCGAAAAAGCAGGCAATTCAGGAAGCTTGTAATTGCCCCTCGGGAAGATTGGTGGTCTGGGACAGAAAAACCCGCCAGGCGATTGAGCCCGATTTTGAACCATCCATCAGCCTGATCGAAGACCCGGAGCAGAAGGCGAGCGGACCGATCTGGCTCAAGGGCGGTATCCCCCTGGAATCATCCTCCGGTACACGTTATGAGACCAGGAACCGGGTTACCCTGTGCCGTTGCGGCGAATCCCGGAACAAGCCTTTTTGCGATGGCTCACACTGCGAAAGTGGCTTCGATGACGGGGATGAGAGCATCCGGAAATAGCGGATATATTTTCGGCGGTATAGTTTCCAAAAGAGAAAAACAAATAACACATAGACCTCTTATTAGGGGGGTCTTCTTTTCGTCCTGGCAAAGGTACGGTTTCTTTGCAGGACCACTTCGTAAAACTGCCAGGGCAGGAAAAAAAACGGGGCCGTCGAACTTAAAGCGGGGAAAGCGAGTATCCGCAATAGGGTACATTCTTCGATGAGGCGTGTCCCCACACCTTAAAAATAGACGACTTCGATGCTTTTTTTCGATGCTTTTTGGTTGACATATCGGATTATAAGGTATAATATGGATGTGCACACAATTGAGCACATGACGACACGGCGAGAGTTGTTGGCCCGGCAATAGCATGCTACAGCTTGTTTTTATCTCATTGTTGCTTTTTGGGTAAGGGAGATCAAAGAGGGGTGCATTTATGAGGAAAGTTGTCAGCGTGAGCCTGGGGTCGTCAAAAAGAGACCATAAGGTCGTAGCAAATATGGCGGGCACCGAGTTCGAAATCAGCCGTCTGGGAACGGACGGAGATTTTGCGCGGGCACTGTCCATGATCGGGGAGCTTGACGGCAACGTAGACGCCATCGGGCTTGGCGGCATCGATGTCTATCTCTATGCAGGCAAGACCAGGTATGTCGTGAGCGATGGATTGAAGCTGATGGAGGCCGCAAAAAAGACTCCGGTGGTGGACGGCAGCGGTCTCAAGAATACGCTGGAAAGGGAAACGGCCTATTATTTACGGGAGCATACCGGATTACTGCCAGAAGGGTGCAAGGTGTTGATGGTCAGCGCCGTGGATCGGTTCGGGATGGCGGAGGCCCTGACAGAACTCGGGTGTGATGTGGCCTTCGGGGACCTGATCTTTTCGGCGGGCATTCCCTACCTCATCAAGTCCATTGACGAGCTTGCCGATACGGCGCGTAAAATACTGCCCGAAATGGTCAAGATGCCGTTTCATATGCTGTATCCGACCGGGAAAAAGCAGGATTCCCAGGATGAAGCCAAGGTTCAGAAATTCGGTCACTACTACCATGAGGCCGGGGTGATCGCCGGGGACTGGCACCTGGTCAGGCGCTACATGCCGGAAGGATTGAACGGGCAGTTGGTGATCACCAATACCACCACCCAGGAAGACGTACTGTTCTTAAGGCAAAAGGGGATTGGCAGGCTGGTTACCACCACCCCGGAGCTGGATGGGCGATCTTTCGGCACCAATGTCATGGAAGCGGTGATGCTGGTCTTGCTGGGCAAGGCCTGGGATGATGTCAGACCCGAAGACTACCTGTCGCTGATCGAACGCCTGGATATGAAACCGAGGGTCCTTGATCTTTCAACTGGGTCTTAGCTTCAGTGGGGATTGCTTCCCCCACTGAAGCTTAGACCCAGTTAATACAGTGGCGTAACCGCTCTTATTCCACCGCTTTGGAGAAGCGGGGGTATTAGAGCGGGTAGTCTATCTGTGGAAATCTGCTGAGAAACGGAGGCCGAGACACTGGCGACGCATGAAGAAATTACCGAGAGCCTGGAAGCTTTTCAAGAGGGCTACCAGGCCAATGAAAAACTCAAGAGCATGAACAGGGACTGGGACCGGACAGTCCTGGTACTGGCCAACGATATCGAATCCGCCCACATGATGGTGCTCAAGGATGGAGAGATGTCTCTCCGGCAGGGCCGGCAGGGCGAGCCGGACCTGACTGTCATTTCCGATAGCGATACCCTGACCGACATGTTTTTTGGCGACATCTCCCCCACAGAACCATACCTCAACGGTACGCTGAAAATCCTCGGCTCAGAAGATGACATCACGCGGCTCGATTTTATCTCGCTTCTGATCTGGGGTGAATAATTTGCCTCTGAAAAGGGTGCTTACCCTCCGTACCGTGGTAGCCACCAGCGCCGGGATCACTCTGGCCACCTCCTCTTTTGTGGCGGCCGCCCAGGTGGCCGGTTTTCTGGCGGGGAACTCTGCCTGGCTGGCTATTTTGGTCAGCGGGGTGTTGTGCCTGTTGGCCGCAGCTTGCTTTTCCGAACTCAACAGCATCCTCCCATCGGCAGCCGGAATACGGCTCTATTTGGGGAAGGCTTTCGGCGAGAAGGTTGCACTGACCTTTTCTCTGCTCTATATGATTTTATTGCTGGCGGTTGTGGGGGCCGAGAGCTTTATCCTGTCCAAAACATTGAGCTATTCGGTCCCGCAGGTGGCCCCTGTAATCTGGATCACGGTAATGCTGGTGGTGGTAACCCTGATGAATATCAGGGGTATTAGAACTGCCGGTAATTTTCAGGACATAGTCACTTACGGGGTGATTGTCTCCACGCTGCTGATCTCCCTCTGGGGGCTGAAAATGGTTCATTTTCACCTCGCGTTGCCGCTGCCTACCGGTGGCGCCTCCGGCTTCATTCAGGCAGTAGCGGTGGGAATATTCCTTTTTGTAGGTTTTGAGTGGGTCACTCCGCTGGCCGAAGAGGTTACGGAATCTCGGCTCATTGCCCACGGCATGTTTATCACGGTGGGAATCGTGTGTATTGTTTACGCCCTGTTCACCGCGGCCATGACGGCCAATGTTTCCCGCGGGGCGTTTATAAATTCGCCCATACCCCAGGTGCTCTTAGCCCAAAAAGTGCTGGGCGGGGCCGGATTGGTCTGGATAGTGCTCGTCAGCCTGGCCTGCTCGTTCGGCACCTTTAACGCCGGCCTGTTGAGTGTATCCCGCTTTTTTTACGCTACGGCCAGGGAACACGCCCTGCCGCCGGTATTCAGCCGGATCAGCATGAGGTTTATGACCCCATGGGTAGCCGTCATCGCGGTTTTTGCGGTCGGGTATGCCAGTTCCCTGGCCATCCTCTATACAGGCAGATATCTAATAGTGGTGGATATGGCAGCCGCATCCGAGAGCGTTATCTATGCCCTTTCGGCCGCCGCCCTGATCGTGCTCCGAAAGAAGATGGCCGACGCTCCCAGGGCTTTCAAAGTGCCCTTTGGCCCGCTCATTCCGGTGGTTACCATCTTAATATTCACCCTTTTGGCTGTGATGACCATTGTCACCGATCCTGCCATCGGCTACTGGATGGTGGCCGGACTGGCGGTGATCGGGCTTTACGTATTGATGGTGGTGCCAAGGATCAAAGAGAAATACAAGGTCAAGCGGCCGCCTAGAATGAGAAAGACCTCTGCGACAGAGGCCGGGGTCGGGCCTGTTCCAGGGTCGATCCCGGCAGTAGAAAAAGGCGGGGATAAGGTTTGAAGCTCCGCTTTATTAAGGAAGGGAAGTCGCATAAACGAACGCCCGGTGTTTAACCGGGCGTTTTTTTTGAATTATTTTACGGTTTCAGGTAAAAAATTATGATGAGGGGGGGTTGCTTTCTGGCAGATAACGAAGATGGCAATATCGCATCGGTTTCCGGCAGCAACCGCAAAATTAGCGCCCTGGAACTGGTTTTTCTGGGAATGGGGTCGGTGATCGGGGGCAGCTTCTTCCTGGGCTCCGGCATTGCTGTTGAAAAGGCGGGCCCCTCCGTGGCGCTGGGCTATCTGATTGGTGGCATTATCTGCTACCTGGTGCTGCTGAGCCTGGGCTACCTCGCCCTGCGATACAGAAACCGGGAGTCGTTAAGGGGGTATATCCAGGAAGCCGTCGGCCCCGGCGCCGGATTCGTGGTGGGCTGGTCGTTCTGGCTTACCAGTATCATCGCTATCATAGCCGAGGCGATAGCCATGTCTACTTATGCCAGGGTGTGGCTTCCCCACCTGCCTCTCTGGATCCTGGCCATCTCCTTTATCCTCCTGGCTATGTGGATCAATCTTTATGGCATAAAAATCGTGGACCGGTCCGAGGGATTGATGAGCGTCTTAAAAACCGGCGCCCTGGCAGCCTTTGTGCTGGTTGTGCTATTTGTTTTTTACGCCCCCCACCGGGGGTACACCGCTTTGAGGCCGGCTAATCTGGCGCCCTTTTTGCCCCGGGGAATCGGTGGGCTGACCCAGGCCATGGTCATCTGTACCTTTGCCTATGGACTGGGGGCTTTTGCCGCAGCCACCGGGGACACCAAAAACCCCCGTCAGGATGTGCCCAGGGCGGTCCTGGGCATGGCCCTGGGGCAGGGCATCTTTTTTATCCTGCCCACCCTGGCCCTGGTTTTGGCGGTGCCCTGGACGATCATTTCCACTCACTCCAGCCCCTTTGTCACCGCCCTGCAGCATATGGGCATTACTGCCGGTGGTTCGATACTGAACGCTGTTGTGTTGATCGCCTCATTTTCCACCCTGGTTGCCTCGATGTTCAGCGCTGTGATCATGCTGTTCTCCCTGGCCCACGACCAGGAGGCCCCCGGCATGCTGGCGGTTAGCAAAAATGGGCTGGCCTTCAATGCCCTGCTGATGTCCACCGTTGTGGTGCTGCTGTTATCCGTGACGGCCATCTTGCTGCCCCACAATACCTATAACTATGCGGTATCAGCCACCGGCTATCTCAGTTTTGTCAACTGGGGTGGTATCTTGATAGCCAGGCTGAGCCTGTCTCTGCCCAACCGCAATCAGGGCCGCCTGGAGAAAAACGGTTTTGCCATAGCCGGCATCGCTCTGTTAGCCCTGCTGTCAGTATCTATTCTGGGATTGACCGCCCCGGAACAGATTTTTTCCTTTGCCTTTGCAGTGGCGTTTGTCCTGGTGATGGTGCTAGTGAGCAGAATATTGGCAGAGCACAAGAGCGCAGCCAAAAAGCCGGGGTGAAACAGCCGGAAGTTGTCTGCGGGTTCAGTGAGATATCATGGTGGGAAACGCCTGCAGGCGCTGAAAATTAATTTGCTCCATACCGTCCAGGGACGTACCCGCTCTTATCCCACCGCTTCTTGAAGCGGTGGGATAAGAGCGGGTAGTCATCGTGGGTAAATAAGTGAAAACGGCACAATATTAGTTGGAAAACTCATGATACCTATTATTTAGAACATATTTTAATAGTAAATAACAGTTTACTATTAAACCCATACACTATATACTTGGTATTGTTTGAGTAGTACCTGAATGCACCGGGTGGCTTATACATGAAAGTAGAAAACGTAGCCGGCGCCTTTCTAATGCTGTTTGGCGAGATGCACGAGAAATTCACCAGGCCGGGTGAGAAGATCGCCCGCCTGCGGCTCGCCCCTGCCCAGTTCCATGCCCTGTCGCTTCTATTCCGGCAGAGATCCCTGACCATATCAGAATTGGCAAGTGAGTTGAAAATATCCAAGCAGCAGACCACGCCACTGATCTGCAGGCTGATCGACAGCGGCCTGGTGGTGAGAAAATCGGATGAACATGACCGGAGGATCGTGCGTGTCGAAATTACCGGGGCAGGCAATAGCACATTCGAAGAGCTGGATGCAGAGGTAAAACGAGTGTTCGCAGCCAAGCTTGCGGTGCTATCGGACACGGACCTGGACGAACTGGACCAAACGATCCGAAGAACCCAGGAGATCCTGGATCATATCAAGTAGGCAGTCGCTGTAATGCTCGAAGTGCTATGCGTCAGCGGCGTGGCCGTTCAGGTGGCAGTTCTATTGTTTCCATAGTAAGTACAAAAATGTTTGCGTGTCTGCGTTTTTGTTGTTGTCAATAACCGGAGAATGATGAAATATTTTTCTAGGAGACCGATGGCGATTCATCCCCTTTCTTTTGGAGGAAGGGGACTTTTCGCTGAATGATATTAAAAAACCAAACAATATCTGAGATAGGTGGTCAAAGAGTGAAGAAATACAGGACGGCATTAATTATCTTGGGAGTGCTCATTGTTATCGGTGGCCTGGCGGCCGCCTGGTATTACGTCTATCAGGGCGCCAACTACTTTTATACCGACAACGCCCAGGTGACCGCCGACATGATCACCATCATCCCTCAGGTCACCGGCAAGCTGACGAGTTGGAACGTCAAGGAGGGGGACAACGTGAAGGCCGGGCAGGTCCTCGGGGTGCAGGACATCAGCGCCCTGGTTACCAGCAGCGCTACAAACCCGGATGCCCTGGCCAACACTGCCGGATCCATCATCTCCGATGCGGAGATCGAGTCTCCCATCGACGGCCAGGTGGTACAGAACAATGTCATTAACGGCCAGGTAGTTTCGCCCAGCACCGAGATGGCTACGATCGCCGACACTTCGAACTTCTATATCCTGGCCAACGTTGAAGAGACCTCTATCCTCCGCATCAAGCAGGGACAGGTGGTCGACGTCACTATCGACGCCTATCCCAACAGGGGTTTCGAGGGCTACGTTGATAGCATCGAGCCGGCTACCCAGACGGCCTTCAGCCCGCTGCCCAATCTCAACACCAGCGGAACCTACTCCAAGGTTACCCAGTTGATCCCCGTCAAGATCGATGTCACGGATGCCGGCAACCTGACCCTCATGCTCGGGATGAACGCCGAGGTCAAGATCCACCTCAAATAGGGCAAACGACCTAAAAAAGATTTTACTTCGAACTTCGAATATCGAGAAAGGGGTTTCCGCATGCAGAAACGAAACCGAGCGTCCCTGGCAATTCCGGCAAGTCTGGCACTAGCGCTACTGGTGTTCGTAGCGTCAGGATGCGCCGCCCACAGCACTGTGGCGGTGACGACCGCGGTTGCCACCAATCAGGAGTTGACGACGACGCTTGACCTCAGCGGCGTCCTGGTGCCGACCCAGACGGCGGATATATCGAGCCAGATCGCCGGGAAAGTGACCAGCCTGGGCTTCCAAACCGGTGACTCCGTCAAGGCGGGGGATGTCCTGATGCAGTTGGATACCTCGTCATTGAACGCCCAGTTGGCGCAGGCGGAGGCCAGTCTGCAGTCCGTCCAGGCAGCGGTAGGGGAGGCCGGGAGCCAGGCTGCTATTGACAAGATCAGTCTGGATTCGGCGCAGGAGTCTTACAACAGGGTCAAAGCCCTGTCTGACTCGGGGGCGGACTCCCAGAGCGATCTGGATAACGCCACCAACGCTCTGGACACGGCTCAGACGCAGTATGACAACGCCTCCGGTCCGGCTCTGGCTCAGGCAGAGGCTGCTGTCAACACCGCCAGGGCAGATATCAACGGTCTCGATGTCCAACTGAGCGAAACAACCACCAAGAGCCCTCTGGACGGTGTCCTATCCAGCCGGAACGTGAACGTCGGCGAGGTGGTCTCGCCGGGTGTAGCGGTGATGTCGATCGTGGACGCCTCGAGCCTGAAGTTGAGCAGTACCGTGACCCAGGATATTCTGCCGCTGCTCGCGCTCGGGCAGGAGATGGACGTTGTAATCGACAGCTTCCCCAATCGGGTATACCAGGGCTCGGTGACGACCATCGGCCCCATCGCCGTGAGTACGGGCGAGATCTTTCCCATTGAGGTTACTATCAAGAATGACGGCCATCTGATGGATGGTCTGGCCGCTCATGCCTCGGCGAGCGTCCAGGAAAGCGGGATCGTTGTTCCGTCGTCGGCAGTCGTACAGATCAGTGGAGCCAGTTACGTGTTCGTGATTAAGGATGGCGTGGCCTCGAAACGCCTGGTGAGCACCGGGCCGAAGAGCGACACGGATACTCTGATCCTGAAGGGCCTCACCGCCGGCGAGCTGGTTGCCGTCACCAACACTAATGCACTTGCGGACAACATGCCGGTAACGACTCAGTAGTCAGTAGTCAGGAGCCAGGAGCCAGGAGTCAGGATGAGAGCATAGTCTCGAGGCATTCTGAATTCTCCCGTGCGCCGCATTCTTGCAGGCCGGGCGGTAAGCCCGGATGCGGTGGACTCCTGACTTCTGAATACTTGGATATTGGAGCTAACAGTTCATGCTGAAATTACTCCGGTTCTTAAAGCCATACTCCTGGAACATCTTCGGGGTGGTGGCGTTTCTTTTCGGCCAGTCCATCGCCAGCCTGTATCTGCCCACGCTGATGTCGGATATCGTCGACAATGGCATGATGAGCGGCGATATCGGCTACATCTGGCGGTTCGGGGTCTACATGCTGATCGTGGCCTTCGGGAGCAGCATCTGTTCCGTCATTGGCAGCTACCTGTCGGCGCTCACCGGGGTCGGTTTCGGCAGGGACATCCGAAACCGGGTTTTTGTCCAGGTGGAGAACTATTCCCTGCACGAGTTCGATAAGTATGGGGCCGCTTCCATGATCACCAGGACCACCAACGACATCACGCAGGTGCAGACCGTACTGGTCATGGGCTTGCGCTTCCTGGTCTTCTCTCCGATCATGATGGTCGGAGGCATCATCATGGCCCTGGTCAAGGACCGGCACCTCACCCTGGTCCTGTTGGCAACCCTGCCGTTCATGATCATCTTCATGGGGATCGTCGCCGGCGTGATCGTTCCCATGTTTAGAAAGATGCAGGATAAACTGGACCGGGTGAACCTGGTGCTGCGCGAGAGCCTGACCGGCATCAGGGTCATCCGGGCGTTCAACCGGCAGCGGAGCGAGGGCGCCAGGTTCGAGGTGGCCAACCGCGAACTGACGGATGTCTCGATCTGGGTCAACAAGATCATGGCGATGATGCAGCCGATCATGATGCTGATCATGAACGTCACCACCCTCGCCGTCATCTGGTACGGCGGCCTGCTCGTCGGTCAGAATTTACTGCAGATTGGCGATATGATGGCGTTCCTTCAATATGCCATGCTGATCATGTTCTCCATCATCATGGTGACCATCATGTTCATCATGATCCCCAGGGCGCAGGCGTCGGCCGTGCGCATCAACGAGGTGCTGGACCTGAAGCCGGAGATCGTCGACCCGGTGCCGGCCAAGCAGCCCGGCGACCAGAGAGGCCAGGTGGAATTCCAGGACGTCACTTTCAGCTATCCGGGCGCCGAGATACCTGCCATCAGCCACATCTCTTTCACCACCGGTCCCGGCGAGGTGACCGCCATCATCGGCGGCACCGGGTCGGGCAAGTCCACCCTGATCAACCTGATTCCGAGGTTCTACGACATCGACAGCGGGTGCATCCTGGTCGATGGCGTGGACATCCGGGAGATGACCATGCATGACCTGCGGAGGCGGATCGGATTCGTACCGCAGACCCCGATCCTGTTCAGTGGCACCATCGCCGGGAATATTCGCTACGGCAAGGACGACGCCAGCGACGAGGAAGTCACCCATGCCGCCGAGGTCGCCCAGGCCAGCGAGTTCATCGTTGCCTTGCCGGACGGATTCGACTCCGAGGTCGCCCAGGGCGGCACCAACCTGTCCGGCGGCCAGAAGCAGAGGCTGTCCATCGCCCGCGCCCTGGTCAGGAAGCCCGGGATCTACATCCTGGACGAAGCCTTCTCCGCCCTCGATTTCAAAACAGACGCCCGGTTGCGGGCGGCGCTCAAAAAGGAGACCACCGCCTCCACCGTGATCATCATCGCCCAGCGGGTGGGCACGGTCATGGACTCCGATCGCATCATCGTGCTGGACGGAGGCCAGATCGTGGGCATGGGCAAGCACAGGGACCTCCTGGACACCTGTCAGGTGTACCGGGAGATCGTGTCCTCACAGTTGTCGGAAGAGGAGATCGCCGGTTAATGAGCGTACAGAATCCAGAGAAACGGCCGAAACCCGGGTCGGAACCACGCCAAATGTTTGGCCGCGGCCCCATGATGGGCGGCGGTGTGCCGGTGGAAAAGGCCAAGGATATTGCCGGGACGCTCAGGAGGCTGATGGAGTACCTCAAGCCGGAGCGGACGCGGTTCATCGCCGTGTTCTTTCTGGCTGTCGCCAGTACGGCGTTCTCGGTCGTCGGCCCGAAGATCCTGGGGCTGGCCACTACCAAGCTGGAAGAGGGGATCCTCGCCAGGTACTACAATTACATTGAGTTGTGGATGGCGATCCAGAAGAAGATGCCGGCTGCGACCATAGAACATCTGGGGCGCCAGGCGATCCTCAATTTCGATTTCGGGTATATCGGCAGGATCCTGCTGCTGCTGCTCGGGTTCTACCTTGTCAGCGCTCTCTGCATGTATGTCATGGGCTACATCATGTCCAGCGTTTCCCAGCTCACCGTCTACCGGATGCGCAACGATGTCAAGGAGAAGCTCGACCGCCTTCCGCTCAAGTATTTCGACCAGCGCACTTACGGCGATATTATGAGCCGGGTCACCAACGACATGGACAACATTGCCACCACTCTGCAGCAGAGCCTGACCCAGTTGATCACCGCCTTCGTGACCGTGGTCGGTATCCTGGTCATGATGCTGACGATCAGCCCTCTGTTGACCCTGATCGCCATGGTGACTCTGCCGGCCAGCGGTATTATCGCCGCGGTCATTGCCAAGAACTCCCAGAAATTCTTCGCCGACCAGCAGAATTACCTGGGGGAACTGACCGGCCACGTCGAGGAGATGTATGGAGGGCACAAGATCGTCAAGGTCTTTGGGCACGAGGAGGATTCCATCGCCAAATTCCGGGAGATCAACACCAGGCTCTACGGAGTCGGGTGGAAGGCGCAGTTCATGTCCGGCATCATCTTCCCGGCCCTGAACCTGGTGACCAACATCGGATACGTCCTCGTCTGTGTCGCCGGCGGCATCCTGGTGGCCAAGCGGGCGATCGAGATCGGCGACATCCAGGCGTTTATTCAGTACAATCAGCAGTTCACCCAGCCGATCCTGCAGGTGGCCAACATCGCCAGCATCTTGCAGTCGACGATCGCCTCCGCCGAGCGCGTGTTTGAGGTCCTGAACGAGGACGAGGAGATACCTGACCGGGAGGATGCGCAGGTGATCGCTTTCCCGAAGGGCCAGGTCAGGTTCGAGCATATCAAGTTCGGCTACAAGGATGATGCCCCGCTGATGGAGGACGTCAGCATCGACGTGCCGGAAGGGGAGACCATCGCCATCGTCGGGCCGACCGGAGCGGGCAAGACCACCCTGGTCAACCTGATCATGCGCTTCTACGAAGTGCAGGGCGGACGGATCACCGTCGACGGGGTGGACATCAGGGAGATGAGGCGCGCCGACCTGCGCCGCATGTTTGGCATGGTGCTGCAGGACACCTGGCTCTTCAACGGGACGATCAGGGAGAACATCTCCTATGGGCGGGAGGGGGCTACCGAGGAGGAGATCATCGCTGCCTCCCGGGCTGCCTATTGTGATCGCTTTATCAGAACGCTCCCGGAGGGCTACGACACCGTGCTCAATGAGGATGCGTCCAACATCTCGCAGGGCCAGCGGCAGCTCCTGACCATCGCTCGGGCTTTTCTTGCCGACCCGCCGATGCTCATTCTCGACGAGGCCACCAGCAACGTCGATACCAGGACCGAGGTCCTGATCCAGCAGGCGATGGCCAAACTGATGAAGAACAGGACCAGCTTCGTGATCGCCCACCGGCTGTCGACCATCCGCGATGCCAACCTGATCCTGGTGATGAACCACGGAGCGATCATCGAGCAGGGCACCCACAAGGAACTGCTGGCCAGGGGCGGCTTCTACGCCGACCTCTACAACAGCCAGTTCACCGGCGCCTACGACCTCAGCGACCAGCCCGCATCCTGAAAGATCTCTCGTGGAAGCCGACAAAGCATACTCAACACTATGCTAAGAGTTCAATGGATTATTATTTCAGGCCAGGGGAAAATGATAGCGTTTGCACGCTATCATGAGAATCGGAGGCGGGCCTGATTGCGGAGGAAATCCTAAAGAGACAATTTAGAGTGTTCAGACAGGCTTTTAACAGAGCTGTTCAAGGGATGGAAGATGTAAAAGAATCGTCTTTATACTTAAATGCTGCACGAGTTTTCAGGCAAGCCTTCAAAAGAGTGGGTTATGTCAGATTCGTTGCAGCGGTGGTCCTGCTCACCGTCGTGGCTGCCTTGTTGGCCTTTGCGGGATCACACCCACCAATCCGCGCCCCCCTGCCGCCGTCTCCGCCGGTTGCCCCCGGCGCCCCGCAGGCCAGCTACGATTCGCTCCGGCAAGAGATCGTGAATTACACAGCAACGCTGCCGGGTACCTACTCAGTCTACTTCAAGGACCTAGCCTCCGGCCAGGTGCTGGGAATCAACGAGAACGCTCCCGTACCGGATGCGAGCTGTATCAAGGTGCCTGTCGTGCTCTACCTGAATGAGCAAGTCGCGGCGGGCAAGATGAGCTGGAGGGATCGGGTTGCCTACCAGCAAGCCGTTGACTATGAGTCTGGCGCCGGGGCGCTGCAGATGACGGCCGAAGACGGGGATACATTCTCGCTGCGCTGCCTGGCAACAGTAGCCATCACCATCAGTGACAATATCGCTCATAATATGCTGGTGCGATACCTCGGCTCCGATAATATCATGAATTTTATCAAAAGCATCGGCGGTGCTGATACAACCGGGCCATATGGCAGCGCTACGACTACGGCAAAGGATCTGGGGGCGTTCATGGAAGCGGTGTACCATTTTGCCAAGCAGAATCCTGCTCAGGGGCGCAGGCTGATCAGCGACCTGGCCAACTCCATCTTCCATGTCGGCTTACCTGGGGAACTGCCTCCGGACCTGCTGGTCGCCCATAAAGAAGGAAGCATCAGCGGGGTGGTGAATGATATGGGGATCGTATTCATCAAGAACCCCTACATCCTGACCGTCATGTCCCAGGGAACGTCCGACGAGGATACCGGCTTTCACAATATCGCCGAAATATCCCGCCTCGTCTATGACTATCAGCAGCAACTATGATAGGGTTTCATTTAAGGCGTCGTTTTTTCAAGATGGTACAAAATATTGTACTGGCAGGAAATTCGTCAGCGAAAGGTAAATTAAAGATATGGAATGAAGTTGTCGGATCTATGGGAGTGATCGCGTGCGTCTCTTCAGGCCAAATGTCAAGCGGATGTTGAAGAAGAGAGACGTCAAAGGCCTGATCAGGGCCGTGAACGATGAGGAGAGGGGGATTCGCCTGGCCGCCATCGAGGCGCTGGGGCAGATCGGCGATCTCCAGGCGGTGGAACCGCTTATCGCCGCCCTGCAGGACGATAGTTGGGGCGTGCGCTCATATGCCGCCGCAGTTCTGGGAGCGATCGGGGACGGACGGGCTGTCAAGCCGCTCACCTCCCTGATCAGGGATGGCAAGAAGGTCGTGCGCAAGGCTGCTGCAGAGGCTCTGGCGAAGATCGGCCCCTCAGCCGACCCGGAGTCTCAAGGCTGGTACCTGGTGGCGTTAGAACAATGGGACCGGGCGGCCTCGCTGGGCGAGGTGGCGGTGGAACCGCTCATCGCCGCCCTCGGTAATGGTGAGGTTGACGCTGCCAGGGTATTGGGGGAGATCGGGTCTGCCCGGGCGACAGAGCCGCTGGTATCTGTTCTCAAGGACAGGGATCCTTATCTGCGCCAGGCTGCCACCAGGTCACTGGAGCAGATCGGCCTGCCGTCCGACCCTCTGATGCTGGCGTGGTATGCCGTGGAGGTAGGAGACTGGGACCAGGTGGATCTGCTGGGCGCCGCAACTGTCGAGCCGCTCATTTTCAAGCTCACCGAATATCAGCACATCGGAAGCGGGTACGCGGCGCGCAATGCCGCCTGGAGGCTGCAGGCGCTGTACCGTTCCGGGAGCCTCAGCGACGCCGATAAGCAGGGAATTCTAGCCGTGAAATCGGTTATGGCCAAACCGCACATGGACCACAGCGAGGTTTTCGATGAAGAAGATCCGCCTCTGACCGAGCACGAGGATTACGGCATCGGAGTGGATCTGTAGTGCAATTGAGGTTTTCAGGAGTGGGGATCTATAAAAGTAGGCCGCCCTGGGTAAAATAGAGAGCATCAAGTGTTCAAAACTTTAAAAGGGGTGTGCCGGATGGATGACCTCAAGAACCGCCTCAGCGCAATGCCGATAGCCAGGATCGACAAGGACGAGGAGCGCCAGATCCAGGACCTGGAGCGCAAGTTTGGCGACAAGTATTACCTGGTAGCCTTCGAGAAGATGTCCTGACCCTGCCCCCTGAAGCCAAGAACTCGTTGAACCGTAAGATGCAGTTTAATGGAAGGGGCGCCGGATGGCGCTCTTTTTCGCGGCCTTAGGATTTGAAAGTTTGGAGCCCACCTGATCGGGTGGTTTCCCGATTTATAATATGTCGACCTGCGTCATAGTGTTAATTGAAGGCGGATGTCATGCCAAAAAAGATCAGATCATCCTTCTTATGCCGATTGCAGGTACACTTCCAGGCCCTGTGAGCTGACCCGCCAGGCAATATCGGAGATCGTGAACTGGGTGCCGTTGATCTGAACCTGTGCCCCCACCAGGGCGTAGGTAGTGCTGTTGTATGCGAAGTGGGAGGAGTCGGGGAAGGTGATGCTGCCAAATGGCGCCCAAGTCCCGCCGGCATTGATGGTGGCGCCGGTGGCGCTATTCTGATAGACGGAGTTGTTGAGATAGAACACGTAGCTCGCCGGCTGGCTGGACAGGGTGCCGGCCGGGGTGCCGGTGGCTTGGCCGGTCTCCAGTGTCGGTATGTCCAGAGTACTATTGTAGTTGATATCTTCAATGGTATAGTATGTTCCGTTGATCTCGCAGCTCGCGTCGCTGGCGTTGTACTGTTGGCCATTGACGCGGATCACATCGTCACTTACCACCAGGACATTGTTGAGGGTGTAGTCGCCGGCTCCGCAGATGATCTGGACGGTGCTGGCATTGACGTAATTATTGTTCACTATTGCCCAGGCGGTCACGCTGCTGGCGGTGCAGTAAAAGATGAATTTGCCGTTGATGGAACTGGCGCTCTGCAACTGGTAGAAGGTGTTGTTGATGAGCATGGTCACCTGGCTGGGGGTGTAGCTGCTGTCATTGGCGGTAAAGTTGCCGGAGGCGTCGATGGTCACCTCAGAGAGGGTGTAATTACTGTTGCCGATGATGAAGGAAAGGTTGTTGATGATATTCAGGCTCAAGGACTGGGAACCCACGAAAATGGCGGTGATATCCGAGGTGTTGAGGTTGCTCATTACCACCGGGGCTATCCCTGTAAGGTTGAGAGCGATGCCGCTGCTGCTGATGTTGATCCCCTGGATGGCGTAGAAGCTGCCCCCCAGGTCGATGGAGATCTGGGTGCTGCCAAGATCGTAGCTGGTGCCGGCAATAGTCACGGTGTTCCCGTTAACCACTTGGGCGCTGGAGAGGTCGTAACTGTCGTTCTGGCTACCGATGTAGAGAGGCGCGTAATCGGCGCCGTACGTGGAGCCGTTATAGGTCAGCGAGTCCAGTTCCAGAGCGGTGGGAGTGGCCACCAGGTTGCTGCCGCTGACGCTTAGCCGGCAGTTGACGTAGCGGGCGTTATTGACGACCAGATCCGGGTTGTTGCTGGCGCCGTTCAGGGCGTAGGGGGTATTGTTAAGGAATACCAGCCCGCTAGCCAGGCTGATGGAGGAGATCGGCACGTTGGCGGCGTATTTCTGTCTGAGGTATATCTGGGTGTCCGCAAGGTTATAGGTGTTGCCCTGCACTACCAGGCCGGTCAGGCCGGTGTTGTTCGAGGGAGTACCCGTGGTGGCCGGCGCGGCCGGGGTGGTGGCGCCGGCCAGCTTGGTCATCAGGTTGGACAGCATGACGCAGGCCTCGGCGCGAGTCACACTCTGGAAGGGGCGAAACGTGCCATCCGGGTAGCCGTTCATCAGTCCGGCGTCAGAGGCCGCTTTGATGTAGCCACCGTACATGCTCTTGGCTATCTGGTCCTGGTCATTGAACGTGGTCGCTGTGTTGTCCGGACTCTCGCCCAGCGCCCTGACCATCATGGCGGCGGTTTCGCTGCGCAGGATCGGCCCGTCTGGCTTGAGGCCGTTCGGGTATTCGCTGACGACCAGGATGCCCTTTAGTACCGCTTCGGCAATCTGGGCGTGCGCCCAGTTGTTGGCGGTATCGCTGAAAGTTCCGCCTTCGGCGTTTGCGGACGGCGTGATCCCCATGCAGTTGAGTAAAATGCAGGTGAACTCTGCCCGGCTGATTGGCTGGTCAGGCCGGAAGGTCTGGTCCGGATAGCCCTTGATGAACCCCTTGGAGGCAAAGTCGAGAATGTAACTTTTCGCCCAGTTGTTCTGGATGTCGGCGAAAGACGGCGTTGCGGCCGGCGCCGCCCCGGGCAGCAGCAGGAACAGTAATACTGCCAGCGTCAACAGAGAGACTGCCTTTCTTTTCATCTGGTAGACCCCTCTCCTTGAGCGTTTCTGTGCCTATATTACCACATTATTGGAAGAACTGCACGAATTATGTCGTCTGTTCCGGTGAATGGGAAATACTGCATTTTCCCGCGGGGTGTGTTATAATTCGATCAACGAATAATAATCCTAGAGGTAACTGTAATGGAATTGAATTTCTTAAAACAGGTAAGATAACACATCATACAAAATAAATGGCGTATTTCTTACCATGTGCTAAAGCGTTTGGATGAACGTAATATAGGGTTGCAAGACTTGTTAGGTGCATTGAGCAAGAGCGAAATTATAGAAGAATATCCTGAAGATCAACGTGGATCAAGCTGTTTGTTGTTGTGTGAAACCTTAGATGGCAAACGCATACATGTGGTGTGTTCAATTGATGACGAAGATTATTTAGTAATCATTACTGCTTACTGGCCTGAACAATCCAAATGGATTGATGAACGCAAAAGAAGGAGGAAGGCAGATGAATAGATGCAGCATTTGCAGTGGTAATATTGTGGATAAAAAAATAAATGTAGAACGTTGGTGGCAGGGGCGCTTGATAATCATTGAAGGAGCTCCGGCGCATGTTTGTGAGCAGTGTGGCGAGACCTACTTTGATGCAGACATAGCTTTGGAGATGGAACGCATCAATCAGGCTGTAACTGTACCAGGCGAAAGGCTGATCAACGTGCCTGTACGGCCTTTTATTTTCCTTGAATCTACTGGCTCATAATATGTGCCGTGATGCCTTGCCAAACGCCGGGCCACCGTTTATAATGATTATTACAAAATCGTAGGCAAGTTGAAGGGCGGAAGTAGCTCAACGGTAGAGTATCGGCTTCCCAAGCCGAGGGTTGCGGGTTCGAATCCCGTCTTCCGCTCCATTTTTATTCCTGTTAAAAGCCTCTTTTATGAAGAATATCTAAGCCCCGAACATAACCATGTTCGGGGCTTATTACCCGACAGCGGGCACAGCACCGCTCTGTCTCAGATGGAGAGATACCCGGACAAGCAGGATCAGGCGCATTCTATGATTGTTGGGTAAAAGCTCCCCGCTTGTAGGTGAGGGTCACCGTCTGCGATGCTGCATCCCATTGCACGGTCATGCCCAGGTTTTCTGAAATGAACCGCAAGGGGAGCAAAATGCAGCCGTTGAAGACCTGGGGGGCAACATCGATAGGTACGCTATTGTTGTCGACCTCGGCGGTTGTTTGCCCGATCTCCAGTTTAATGATTCTGTTCTCTACCTGAATCGTAATTTCTTGTTCGGTGGCATCCCAATTGACTGTCCCGCCGATGCTCTCGATAATTGCCCTGATGGGCAGAAGGGTTCTGCCGTTTTTAATGATCGGTACGGCGCCGCCGGCTGGGTCGATGATGGTATCGGTGCCGTTGACTGTCATTGCGGGGCTGTAAGCCTGCAGGACGATCTGGATCGGTGTCCCCACCGCCATGTTTTCTACCTGGACACCATTGCTCGTCGCCAGGGAAGTCTGCACATCACCGGTAAACATCCGAAAGTTGTAGGTGCCGGCCTGATCGGGAGCGCCAAAGGTTAGCACGCCGCTCGTGGCGCTGTTCAAAAATTGGGCGGAACCAGTTTGGCTATCCGGGGCATCTGCTGCGCAGATGCCTATCCAGTCGCTCTGGGTGCCGGGGGCTCCCGAATAGGTAACCGTGATCAAGCCGTCGGGAACTGCTACCGAAGGGGTGGCGGACAATAGCGCCTGGGTATGCACGTGGATGTCCGGGCTTACTTCGATAGTGCTTACTCCGCTGGCGAGCATTCTGATATTATAGGTTCCTACTTGATCGGGAGCGGTAAAGGTCAGCGTGCCGTCAGTACTGCCGTTTAAATGCTGAACAGCAATGGCCTGGCTGAGATTGTCCACATCGGACGAAAACAAAGCGACAGTATCATCCACCGGAGATGTGTTTCCAGGCGCCCCATGATAGATCACGGTGATCGCGTCTCCGATGTTGCACTCAAGCGGGGATACGCTCATGGTCAGGGTTTCCGCATAGGCTCTGCCATTAAAAGTGAACAACAGACCCAACGCTGCCAGTGTCATCAAGATAACCACGCCTTTTTTCATACAATCACTCCTCGCTTGAGGCAAGACCCCAGCAGTAGGCTCGCCCCTGGTTGAATATCTATAGAATTATTTCTTTCTTTTCCGTCATATTCCTGCTGTCATGAGCAATTAAAGACTATTTTTCTGAGGGGGAAGGTTTCTGGCTCTAGCAGGCTTAGACTTTGACATACTTGAGACGGATGAAGCGCCGTCTTCCTTCCATGCCTGAGGGCACGGGTTTTCCGGCGGCGCATTATTGTTGTGAAAAAATTACCGGCGCATCGGGGAGTTCATAACCCATCCGAAAGCGCCGGAACAATGATCAACGGCCGAAGCGCACAAAGGGTTCCGGCTTACTGTTCGCCAATGATGTTGACCGTCTGTGAGGCAGCGTCCCATTCCACCGTATATCCCAAGGCCTCGGCGATATCCCTGGCAGGCAGATAGGTCCTCCCGTTCACAAGGAGAGGCGCCGCCTCCATCTGACTCGCCTTCCCGTTGGTGGTGATGGTCATGCCGTTAATGGTCAGTTCGATGGTGGCGCTGCCCTTGTTGATGGTGACTTTCTGGGTGGCGCCGTCCCAATTGGTCGTTGCGCCCAGGGCATCGGCCAGGTAGCGCACCGGGACCAAGGTGCGGCCGTTGGAGATGAACGGAGCCGCATCCGTGTTATAGGACTGTCCATCCAGGAAGAAAGAAGTCTGGCCGATGGTGAAGATGGCAAGCTGTTCGCCCGGGGTGGTTACCGGTGCGGAGCCTGTTGACGGAGACTGGTTGGTGGAGCCTGTTGACGGAGACTGGTTGGTCTGCCCGGAGACCGTTTCCTGTAGAATTGCACCGCTGTTTCCGACTGCCACAAGGATGTTGTTGTTGTAGCACACTGCATTGAGGGGAGAGGTAGTGCCCGAGGTTTCGCTGGCCCAGGTCTTCCCGTCCGGAGAGGTAAGAATAGTGCCACTCGAGCCAACCACCACGAAGTTGCCGTTGCTATAGGTCACCCCGGCAAGATTGTTGGTGACGCCTGAACTCTGGCTGATCCAGCTCACTCCGTCCGGAGAGGTCAGAACAGCGCCACTCGAGCCAACCACCACGAAAGTGCCGTTGCCATAGGCCACTCCATCAAATGCCTCATTCTGGTTTTCGCTGGTCCAAGTCTTCCCGTCCGGGGAGGACAGGATCTCGCCGTCCAGACCCACTACCTCGAAGGCGCCGTTGCCGTAGGTCACCCCGCTCGGATAGCTGATGGCGCCGGAGTAGTGCCGGAAGACCCAGGTCTTCCCGTCCTGGGAGGTGAGAACGACTCCGGCGCCGCCCACTGCCACGAAGGTGCTATTTCCATAGCAAACTCCAATGAGGTCATTTTGGGTGCCCGAACTCTCGGTGTTCCAGGTCATTCCGTCCGGAGAGGTAAGAATAGCGCCACTCGAGCCAACCACCACGAAGTTGCCGTTGCTATAGGTCACCCCGGCAAGATTGCTCGTAGTGCCCGAACTCTGGCTGGTCCAGGTCATTCCGTCCGGAGAGGTCAGAATAGCGCCACTTGAGCCAACGGCCACGAAGTTTTTATTGCCAAAGGCCACTCCGGCAAGATTGCTCGTGGGTCCGGAGTTCTGGCTGGTCCAAGTCTTGCCGTCCGGAGAGGTCAGAATAGTGCCACTAGAACCCACTGCCACGAAGTTGCCGTTGCCGCAGCATATTTCAGCGATATCGCTGGGAAGGCCGGGGGTCTGGTTGATCCAGTTCATTCCGTCCGGAGTGGTCAGCTCGGTTCCGCCGGCTCCCACGACTATGAAGGTGCTGTTCCCGAAGCATACTGTAATCAGATTATTATAAAAATCTGATTTCTGGCTCGTCCAAGTCTTGCCGTCCAGAGAGGTCAGGGTTTCGCCGCCAACTCCCACGGCTATGAAAGTGTTGTTGCCGTAAGATATGGCGGTAAGATCACTATCGGCGCTACTGGGCAATTGTGGGCTGGTCCAGGTTGCTCCGTCGTTCAGGGAAGTCAGGACAGTGCTGCCGCCTCCCACTGCCACGAAGGCGCCATTGCCGTAAGCCACTCCGGCAAGGCTGTCCGTGGTGCCCGAACTCTGGCTGGTCCAGGTCGTTCCGTTTGGAGAGGTCAGAATAACACCGCCAGCCCCCAAAACTACGAAGGTGCCGTTGCTGTAGTCTGCATTGACGAGATTGCTAGTGGTGCCCGACCCCTGGCTGGTCCAGGCCGCTCCGTCCGGGGAGGTCAGGATGGCGCCGCCGCCTCCCACTGCCACGAAGATGCCGTTGCCGAAGCATATTTCAGAAATACTGTTCGTGGTGCCCGAACTCTGGGTGGTCCAGGTCTTACCGTCAGGAGAAGTCAGAATGGCGCCACTCGATCCCACTGCCACGAAGATGCCGTTGCCGTAGGCGATGCCAGAGAGAGAACTGTTGGTCGGGAGTGGGTTTTCCCAGTACCATTGATTGGGACTGGTCGAGGCTGTCGCGGCAATTGCCGGGGTCTTGGTCCCCAGGGCCAGTATCACCGTTAACAGCATGAAGACGCAACACCACAACAGGCTCATCTTTTTACCGATCATGCCTCTAACCTCGCTTTCTTTGACGTTTTCTGTAATTTCTGCTTGTGAACATAAACTCGATCATATTATAGCACCTGTACATGATATCTTGTTGCAAGAATATACTGTGGCTGACTACCATCTTCTGACAGAGCAACACATCAGAGTTCGCTATTTCTGTCCAGATTTAAGGGAAGGGGTTCTCCTATCTTCTTACTGGTAACCAGGGGTTCTTTTTACATTGTAAACATTGGCGGCGCGTGACTGGTAAAGATGCCCGGATAGTGTATAATTATCATGGAAAGGACTTCCCTTTGCCAGGAGGCGAGTCTGGCTGACAGTCTCAACATCCGTATGGAGAGTGCGCCGATCAACATTGAAGCAACCTGGCTACGGCCAGCGGATTGCAGATTCGAGATCTCATAAGGACATGGAGGGGGATGAATGTGATGCAAAGAGTGTCGATCAGGCTTGCGAGTATGATTGTGGTATTGGCGGTGATGGCAGCCCTCATGCTGGGCGGAGCCGGGGCGGCAACGGCGGCGTCCAGCTACAGCATGACCAACGTGGGCGAGGTGCAGCCGGGCAGCACCAACACCCCCATAGGGTCGCTGGTGATCACCCTGGACGCAGCCACGGCGCAGAACAGCGCCGGCAGCTTCGTCGACCTCAGCTTGCCCGCCCAGCCATCGGGGTTTGGCCTGATGGTGACGGGCAGCAGTCTGATCGATGCCACCGGCAGCGTTTCCGTCACCAATATCGATCAGAGGACGGTGCGGGTGGCGGTGTACAGCTTGACCCCCACCTCCGGCGGTTCGGTGCAGATCGTCCTGCCGCTGACTGTCAGCATCCCCGAGGGCTATAATGGAAACATCACACTTACGGCATTGGCCCCATCGGACTCCGTCTTCTCCAGCAGCAACGACCTGACGCCTGCTTCCCTGGGAGTGGCCACGCTCAGGGTCGATTCCGACAGCGTGGACTTCGGCGGTGTCGCTACCGGCAGCGCCTCGTCAGTGCAGACACTGACGGCCTCGGACATCGGCGCCTCCAGCCTCAGCATCAGTTCCGTCTCCATCACCGGCCCCAATGCCGGTGATTTCCAGGTGAGTCAGGACAACTGCAGCGGCCAGACGTTGGCTAATGGGCAGAACGCCACCCTGGGGGTGATCTTCACCCCCTCTGCCTCAGGAGCGAGACAGGCAGTGCTGAACTTCTTCTCCAGCGACCCGTACGACCAGGATTACCAGGTGAACCTGGCGGGAACTGGATTGGCAGCCGCGGGTGGAGCTAGCGGAGCTACCAGTACCGCTGTCTTCAAGATTGGTGAGACCAGCTACACTCTGAAAGGCAACACGGTGACCATCGACGCCGCTCCATACATTGAGGACGGCCGGACGTTCCTGCCGCTGCGGTACATCGCCAATGCCATTGGCATCGCCGACTCCGGCATCACGTGGGATCCCGCAACGCAAGAGGTCACCATCAATAATGGCCAAAACACGATCCAGATTACTATCGGCAGCACGACCATGCTCATCAACGGCAAGGCGGTCACCATGGATGTCACTCCCGAGATCACCAATGGCCGCGCCTGTCTGCCGGTGGCCTGGGTGGCGCAAGCCCTCAACGCCCAGATTGCGTGGAATGCGACGACTCAGACCGTGACCGTCACCTTTTAAAACAAACCTTTGCGAGAAATTCCCTGTGCAACTGCGACAGTTAAGGAAACATTTTTCAACAGTCCTCCAGGCGGCTGAAAGGAGAGATATGAAATGAATTTCAGGCAAAGAACCCTCTGTACATTGATGATCGCAGCAGTACTGTTATTGGCATTTAATGGGCTGGCATGGGCGGATAATGGTTTTGAACAAGTAAAAAACGGCGTAAACGGTCTAATTAGTCACCCCACGCAATTATATGTTTCGCCCAACGTGGCCAATGATGGTTTGGCATTTGCCTATACTCCCTTGTCTCAGTTTAACGGTAATACCGGATACCTGTTTTACAGCGAGGACAGCGGCAATACGTGGAGCATATCAAATTCCTCTCTAAATTCGGATTACAATGATCTTGCTTTTCTACCGGACGGAAGTATATTGGTTGCCGGAGAGCCGGACAACCTTGTTCCCGATCTCTACGTGAGTAAAGATGGCGGCTCAACATGGAATCCTATCGGGCCCAGTCAAGTCGTGCTGCCGGATACCATGTTACCGGATGCTATTGTGCCAGCAGGGAATAAGCTGCTTGGAGTTTTTGGGACATCTGTATATGTGTCAGCGGATGGTGGCCTTACATGGCCGAACGAGATAGCTTATGGAGTTTTTGCCAATCAGGGAAGCTTGGCGGCCATCGATGATCAAACATATTTAGCCGTTATGAAAAACGATGAGGTGATTAGAACAAATGACAGTGGCAAAACATGGGTTAATACCGGCTTAAGCGTTGGAACGGCTCCAACGCCCGACTCTTACCAAACCTATCAGGAAGAAACCAATTGGGCGATGAATTCCTATTATTCAGAACCCAGAATAGCTAATGTGCCCGGACTTGCTGTCGTCAGCAGCCCCAGCGGTCCCGGGCAATTGTACATTTCACGCGATGATGGCAATACATGGCGAAAAGTGGATGGTTCGAAATTTGTTTCAGGCGAGGGGGACTCCACAGAGATTGCTTACTGTGCAGCAGTTGCACCGGGAGGCTTAATTTTTGCGGGTACCACAGATGGTGTGCTGGTTTCAGAAGATTATGGTGAAACTTGGCAACAAGCAGGCGGTAATATTGCCGGCGCAGTGACAGAAATAGCTTGTGGACAAACGGGAGATAAGGTTTTGGTGCTTGCTTCGGCCTCTGGTTTGTATCGTATGGAATACACAAGAAATAACGACTAATGTTCCTGCCCGAGCAAGACTGAGCAGCGGCTACACTGACTCTATGCATACGTCGGCATCAATGAGCCCGGATGGTTGTACATCCGGGCTCATTTTATCACGGACTAACCCGCTCTAATACCCCCGTTTCTGAAGCGGCGGGATAAGAGCGGATAAGTCTCCGATAACTCTGTTGATCCGGCATCTACCCCAACCTGGCCATCTGAGAAGAATGGAGACAGGATATTTTTTTGCTTCGGCCTGGGCGCTGGACAACGGTAAGCCTGGCCGCGGCATCCGTGGTGATGGCCGTCTTCTCCGGCCAGACCTTTCAGGCAGGGCCTCGGCCGAAGATACAGATAAGAACACCTGTACAAGAGGCAGGGGTTTAAAACATTACCAGGTATAGTAACCAGTACCAGACATATTGAAATATTAAGCTAGCGTTAATAATATTAAGCTAGCATTAATAATATTAAGATGTTGTTAATTATCCCAGCTTAAAGCGTTTATTGCAGGATATTGGGGTGTATAGCGAAGAATTTCCTTTCTAGATAACTTGGCGGTTCTGGCCTGATGAATCAAGGATGGACTCTTAAAGCCCCATAATCTTGGTAAGAATAGGCAACATTCCGCCAGAAACTGTTATCCCCGAGGAGTGTGATCAGGGTACAAAACCCCCATCTGAAGTGTTGAATGGAACGGCAAGTTTCCGGCGTGTTAATCAAAAACTAGAGATTTATTCGAGGAGGTAAGACAATTTTGACTCGCACAACGCAGAAAAGATTGATTGCACTGTTTATTGCCGTGGTCATGATCGCCTGTCTGCTGGCGCCGATGGTCGGCCCCGCAGCCGCAAGCTGCACCTACAGCATGACAAACGTGAAGAAGCTGCTGTCACCCAGCACTGCAGGCTGGACAGGATCCGGGACGCCGACTCTTACTACCATTGGTTCACTGGTTATCGATTTGGATCCGTCGACGGCGGTAGCTGCCAACGGGCAAATATTGTACCTGAGCCTGCCAAATACGCCATCCGGTTTCTATCTCAATGTAAATCCAATCAAAGTTACCGCTGCCGGGGGTTCATCGGCAGTTCAAACAACAGTATACAACACCAATGCCTATACCCTGCAACTGATCTTCAACAACATTACTCCTCAAAATGGAGCAACTCTTTACGAGATTGCGGTTCCGCTTCAGATGTATGTTCCGAGTGGCTTTTCCCCTGGAAAGATCAATCTGACTCTATCGGCCCAGGGAAGCTCCGTCTATGCCAGCGGCAGCGTTGTGGCGGCGACCGTAGGCGCCGATTCCATGACGATAGCCTCGGAGGACACGCCGACAGTAGGCACTACCGGTGGTTCGCTCGGCGTCCTCGATATCAAGGAAAACGCTCCCGGCGCCCTGTATGATCCCAGCGGCAATAACGCATTGACGTTTACCCTGCCTCCGGGCTTCAGTTGGGATGAGGCGGCTACTCTAGCTTCTCTGACATATATGTGGGGTGACGTCAAGCTGGTCGGCAATGGCACGACGGCCGATCCCTACCCTGGTAAACTGCAAGTCAGTCTTTCAAATAATGACAGCGAGCTGGATATTGTCAGCACCTACGCCTCGAATAGCGGTGCCTACTTCAGGATGGCCCCCGTTGTCACTGTGGACGAGGCCACTGCCGCGACCGGCGACATTACCATTACCATGGGCGGCTCTGTCGGGGCCAATGCTTCCCGCATTGTGGACGGCGCTTACGGCCAGTATGGCGCTACGGCTGCCGTCAAGACTGCTCCGACGATCGTAGCCGGCCAGACAGGTGTCGCTACGGGCGAACTGGAGATCAAGGAAGCAAGCCCGGGCAGTCTGATCGCCGGCAGGACGATCACCCTGACCCTGCCTCAAGACGCTGACTGGGCGAATTATCCGTCGATCGATGCCACCCTCTCCACTAATCCCGGCACCCTTGGTATCCAGAGTGAGATGGTGGGCACTAACGGCAACACGATGCAGATCACCGTGACTGGCGGTCCCACCACACTCTTGGCCGCCGACCTGTTCCTCCAAAACTTCGAGGTCAGCACCGCCCTCGGCTTCAGCGGACCCCTGACGGCGACCGTTGGCGGCAGCGAGGGACTTACCGGCACGGTGACAGTGGCCAATGTAGCGGTGCCGATCACTGTGACCGCTGCCTCTGCTCCGAGTATCTCGATTGGCCAGGCCAGCCAGGCTCTCGGTAATTTAACGATCAGCGAGGCGGATGCCGGCAGCCTCAGTGGAGTTACCTACTTTAGCGCCATTGACACCAACTCGGCTCTGGAAACCGAGGGTGGCGACTACGGCCTCTGCATAGACCAGAGCACCAATACTGAACCGAACCTCTACATTGTCGCCCCTGCGGGAGTCACCTTTGATACGACCCCGACCGTGACGGTGAGCAGCGGCAACCTGCAGCTCGGCACCGTGACTACGGAAACCAGCGACAGCTATCTGGACGTCAACAACGAAGGCGTGATCGTGATCCCGGTCCAGGCCAGCAGCACGACTGCTTCCACCTTCACCATCAGTGGCCTGGCGATAACCGTTGACAACACCGTGCCCGAAGGACCGGTAGTGTTCAAGGTCGAGGGCCCGGCGGTCAACCAGGAAACGGATACCAATCTGTCAGGCCAGGCTGTGTTAATCAGCCCGGAGACAACTACCGCCAATCTGCAGGCGCCGTTCCCGAACTCCACCGACGCTGCCCAGACTACCATGGGCACTGTTACCAACGGTGTTGCCACCGGTACTGCCGGCACTGCCGGTAGCGCTGTCTTCAAGATCGGTCAGACATCGTACACTGTCGACGGCGCCGTCTACAACATCGACGTCGCCCCGTTCATCAATGACAGCCGGGCCTTCCTGCCGCTGCGCTACATCGCCAATGCCCTGGGAGTGCCTGACTCCAGCATCATCTATGACCCGACGACGCAGAAGGTCACCATAATCAAGGATGGCACAACGGTCCAACTTACTATTGGCAGCACGAACATGCTGATCAATGGCGCCTCGGTCACCATGGATGTCGCTCCCGAGATCATCGACGGCCGCACCTGCCTGCCGGTGTCCTGGGTGGCGCAGGCGCTCAGCGCCAACATCGCCTGGGATCCCACTGCTCAGACTGTGACGATCAGCTTCTAGATAAAAACAAGCAAACCATAAGTAATGAGGTTTAACACCGCGGGGCCGTCTCAAGATAAGAGACGGCCCCTTTTATGCACTGCTGAGAGAATATTGTTGAAAAGATTGTTAATAACTAGCATTTGCATTATAATTCGAATATCACCCGCTACAGCCGTGATCCTTAGTCTAGTTTGGCTGGATGCGCGAGAGGAGCGAGAGACATGAAGAGCCCGAAGTTGTTTCCATTCAGGAGATTTGTTCTAATGGCCGCCGCTGCAATGCTGATCACACTCTGGCCGGTCTTGCCGCCGGCTTCGGCAGATAGTGTGCTGACGAGCATCCCTGTCGGCAGTCCCTCTGCCGTGGCGGTCAACGCTACTACCAACCAGATCTACGCTACCAATGCCGACAGCGGCACCCTGACGGTGATCGACGGGGCCACGAACACCGTATCCCGAGTGATTCCTGTGGGGTCCGATCCGGTGTCTGTGGCGTTTGATTCGGCAACCGGCGAGATATACGTGGCTTGCTATGCTACAGATAATATTGTAGCGATTGACGTGGTCAATCAGGCAATTAACTCGATCAGCCTGGGGTTCAGCCCCCTGTCTGTGGCCGTAGACCAGACCACCGATCAGGTCTATGCTGTCGGAGACGGCAGCGACAGTGTGGCGGTGATCGATGGAACCACGTATACCGTATCTGCCATCAAAACCAACAGCACCTTGAAGTCGCTGGCCGTCGACGAGGCGACGAACAAGGTCTATGTCGTCACCGACGATACAGTGACCGCACTCGACGTCACGAGTGGTCTGAGCAGCATCCTGTACTCGGGAGCAGCACCGGTTGCCGTGGCGGTCAACCCGGATACAGACCGGATCTATGCCGTCGATCTCGGCAATGACAGTGTGGCGGTGATCAACGATCTGGGAAACGTATCGACTGTGGCTGCCGGGACTGACCCCGTGGCTGCGGCGGTAGACCCGGCGACCAACATGATCTATGCGGCTGATAATGGCAGCGACGACGTGACAGTGATCGACGGAGCGACAGACATGCCCACCAGCATCGGCGTCGGTGCTCACCCTGTAGGTGTGGCGGTCAATCCGGCGACCGATATGATCTACGTAGCCTGCGAGGGCGGCAATGAGGTGACGGTCATTGCCGGGAGCGCTGCGGTACTGCCGGCCACGAATACTGTTCCGGCCAATCCAAGCACTGCTGCGGGGACGCCGGCAACCCAGACCGTGGTAAGCCTCACTGTCGGACAGGCCGGGTATACAGTCAACGGCGCCGTCTATACCCTGGATGCACCGCCGCTCATCTACGATGGCAGAACACTTGTCCCCATCAGGGATGTGGCCACGGCGCTCGGCGCTACTGTGAGTTGGGATGCGGCCGCGCAGAAAGTGACGGTGGCTGTGGGCGGCAAGACAATAGAGTTGTGGATCGGGCAGGGAACTGCAAAGATAAACGGCACGACTGTGCCCATAGACTCCGGCAACCCGGATGTGACTCCCATCCTGGCGCCTTCCGGCCGGGTCATGCTCCCCCTGAGGTTCATCTCCGAGAACCTGGGCTGCCAGGTGGACTGGAACCCCTCGCTTCAGGAGATCAAATTGACCTATACCAAACCGTGAGCGGTATCTCTGCCTCCTGCTCCAATCTCTCCCGGCAACGCCGTTTAAAAAAATCGATTGGTTAACCTGTTAAAATTTTTTAACGGCTGGGGAACTTTCCAGCCGTTTTTGGTGTCTAATAATGTGAAAGTCGAGGGAGGCCCGTCCATCCTGAGCAGGATATAGACGGGAATGGAGAATATACCTTCCTCGGTAGTTTGCTAGTTTTTCTACCAGATGCACGAAAAAACGCACCCTACAAGCACCCGGATCCGAACTACAAGACAAGCAGCTACCAATGCGCAGTATCTGAAAAAAAGTGTCAGAGGAGTGATGACCAGGGCGCCCAGGTCCCCGACCTGCAAAGCTTGACGGAGCCGCAAGGTTCCAACACCTCAATTACCTCGAACGCAGCAACAAAAAAGATATTTTTGAGGAGAAATCCCAAAAGGAGGAAATCAAATTGTTGAAGACTCGCAAAAGATGGGTCGCACTGCTGGTAGCGGTGGCAATGGTCGCCGTCCTGGTAGTACCGTTTGCCGGTACGGCCAGCGCTAGTACTACCTATAGCGTGACCAACGTGGCCACTGTTACTTCACCGAGTATCGCTAGTCCTGCCACCAACCCAGCTGGTTGGGCAAACATCGGTGACTTGGTTGTCACCATGGATCCGGCTACTGCACAATCCCTTAATGGGACCAACAGCAGCTTCCTGTACGTGCAGATGCCTACCACTCCGACCGGTTATAAAATATCCGTACAGACATTACAAACTGAGGCTGGCGTTGCCACGTCGGTTTATGCGTCTGTCGGCTTAATCGGCGCTAACACTGGCAGCTACAGTGCGTATCTCACTTTCACCACCAACCCCGATTATTTCCAGGTAACATTCCCGACTCCTGTAACTGCCGGTTCCGGGTCTTCCTCGATACAGTTCTCTCTTCCGCTGTCTATCTTTGTCCCGAGCGGTGTTACCGGAAACGTCCAAGCGACTGTATCCGCTCCTGGCAGCTCCCTGCTTGCTTCGGGTCAAGTGGTAATAGCAAGCGTGGGCTCTGCGGGCCTGACCCTCGCTGAGTCGGGCACGACAGCCATCAGTTCCTCAGGTGGCACGGTGGGTACCATCGATATCACTGAAAATGCCGCCGACTCTCTGAATAATGCGGCTGCAGGCGGTACTCCCCTGGAACTGACCCTGCCTCCGGGATTTAGCTGGATAACACCTACCGCTGCCAACATACAGTTCATGTGGGGCGACCAGAACCTCATCTCCAATGCCCTGGGCGCCGGCGGCGCCGATACTGGCGTGTTGGGCAATATCAGCACTTCAAACGACGGCCGGGAATTGGATATTGGCAGTACGTATGCATCAACATCCGCTACTTACTTCCAGTTGACACCTTCGGTCACCGTGGATGAGGCTACTGCCCTGACCGGCAACATTACGGTTACTGTGGGCGGCAGCTCCACCAGCAATGTTTCCAGCGTCGTGGTCGGCACTTACGGCCAGTATGGCGCCACGGTAAAAGCCCAGTCTGCTCCGGCGATCATAGCTGGCCAGACGGGAGACACCATCGGCGAGCTGGGAATCATTGAAGGGATCCCGGGCAGCCTGATTGCCGGCAGGACGATCACCCTGACCCTGCCAACGAATGCTGTTTGGTCGGGATACCCGTCAATCGATACCAGCCTCTCCACCAACTATGGCACCCTCAGTGTCCAGAGTGAGATGGTTGGCACCAACGGCAACATAATGCAGCTTACCGTGAATGGCACCACTACGGGACAGTCTGCGGCTGGCAACCTGTACCTCAAGAACTTCGATGTCAGCACCGCCGTCAACTTCAGCGGCCCCCTGGTGGTGACCGTTGGCGGCAGCGAGGGACTCACTGGCACGCTGACGCTGGCAACTGTGACGGCGCCGCTTACTGTGACTGCTGCCTCCGCTCCGAGTATCTTGATTGGCCAGGCCAACCAAGCTCTTGGTAATTTAACGATTACCGAGGGATCAGCCGGCGCCCTTAATGGGGTTACCTACTATACCGCCATCGACACCAACTCGGCCCTGGAAACCCAGGGTGGCGACTACGGTCTAGCCATAGACCAGAGCACCAATACTGAACCGAACCTCTACCTTGTCGCTCCTGAGGGAGTCACCTTTGATACGACTCCGACCGTGACGGTGAGCAGCGGCAACCTGCAGCTCGGCACCGTGACTACGGAAACCAGCGACAGCTATCTGGACGTCAACAACGAAGGCGTGATCGTGATCCCGGTCCAGGCTAGCAGCACGACTGCTTCCACGATCACCGTCAGTGGCATCACGATAACCGTTGACAACACCGTGCCCGAAGGGCCGGTAGTGTTAAAGGTTGAGGGTCCTGCGGTCAACCAGGAGACAGATACCAATATTGACGGCCAGGCTCAGGTAATCAGTCCCGAGAGTTCTGCCGCCAATCTGGAAGCGCCCTTCCCGAACTCCACCGACGCCGCCGTGGCGACCGTGGGTACAGTTACCAACGGGGTTAGCACCAGCACCTCGACTACTGGCACCGCCGTCTTCACGATCGGCAGCACCAGCTACGCCCTGAACGGCAGCACGGTTAGCATGGATGTGGCTCCGTACATCCAGGACAGCCGGACCTTCCTGCCGTTGCGGTACATCGCCAATGCTGTCGGAGTCGCCGATTCCAACATCCTCTGGAATCCCACGACGCAGAGTGTAACCATCATCAAGGGTGGCGTAGTGGCTCAGTTCACCATCGGCAGTACGACCATGATTCTCAATGGAGCCTCGGTCACCATGGATGTCGCTCCTCAGATCACCGATGGCCGCACCTGCCTCCCGGTGGCCTGGGTAGCGGAAGCGCTTGGCGCCCAGATCGCCTGGAACGCAACGGCGCAGACAGCAACCGTCACCTTCTAGTTGAACTAACTACAGCCGTACTACTGAACGAAGCCTTGTCGGAATAGAGTATGCAGTTGCAGTGAGCCCGGATCCTGGATCCGGGCTCACTTTTGCGCGCGCCCGGCAACAGGTGGTCTATTGAATTTATGGTTGACAAGGGTGGCACTGAAAATTATACTTGGCATGGATAGTTAATCTAGTTAAGTAAATGCCAAGTAGTTTTTGTTGCGCGGAGGGGATATAAGGCTGTTGTTTTAGAGAACCGGCAATGATGAAAACTTGAAGTAAAACTTATAGTATTTTAATGTTATGCAGTGGGAAACGCAGTAAAATTAGATATCTGAATGGTTGACAACATTGCATCAAGTAGTATTGGAGGGATCTGTATGCGCAAGTGGTCTGTGTTCAAGTTAGTGACGGCATTGTTGTTGTCTGGTTTGCTGATGGTGTGGGGCGCAGGCGCCGCGCTCGCCGATACGGGAACAACATCTGCAAGTGGCAGCGCCGGGTCCAGTGGGTCGGACTCGACAACCGGCGCCCAGCAGCAGCTCACGCTGCAGCAAGCGTTGACCATGGCTGTGGCCAGCAGCAATGGCCTGAATTCGCAGTCGGCATCGGTCGATCAGGCCAGCAACAACGTGAACACCACCAATACGGAGAATGCGGGAACGTTGACTTATACGCCTTCGTCGGTTACGTCGTCTGTTCCTGATTCGGTCAGTTCTGGCGTGGAAGCGGCCCTCAACAGCCTGACGAGCGCCAATCTGAACCTGAGCTACCAGCAGAGGTTGTTGCAGACCAGCCAGGATTCGGTGGTCTATTCTGTCTACCAGGACTACCTTGCTATTGTTCAAGATGAGGCAGCACTAGATGCGACGCAGCAGGCCTTCAACCTGGCAGACCTAACTCAGCGCGTTACGAACCTTGAATACCAGGTCGGTAGCGACAGCCAGAATGAGGTGTCCCAGGAGAATGAGAGTTACGCCGCCGCCCAGACAAGTCTGTCTTCTACCCAGGACAGCCTTGACACTGCCTACCAGCAGTTCAACCAGTTGGTCGGCCTGGCGCCGGACGCCCGACCGGTGCTGACGGATCAGCCGTCGTTCACGCCTCTGGTCATAGGCAGCCTGGATGCCGAGGTCTCACGAGTGCTGGCTGGAAGTCCCGCTGTTTTAAGTGCGCAGGACACTGTAGTAAGCGATAAGACGGCTTTGACCATAGTGAGCGATGTCCCTTCGGAGAATATGGCCACTGGGGATACTTTGAACGAGGCCGAAAACAACGTGGCCACCGTAGAGAATAATACTGCCCAGAGTGAGCGCACCCTGTATCAAACAATCATTGCCCTCGAGTCCAAGCAGAACAGCCTGCAGCAGGCCCTGACCACGGCAGAGACCAATCTCCAGATGACCCAGGTGGAATATAACGTCGGTTTGGATACCAAGGTCAATCTGGAAACCGCCCAGTCGAACCTGTCCCAGGCCCAGTTGGCCTTGCTGGAGAACACCGTTTCGCACCAGATGGACGTGATGGAATTCGGGACCCCCTGGGCCGTCAGCGGCGGTCAGTAAAAGATTTGTGATAACGGGATCGGCCTGAGAAACAAGGTCTTGTTGGCGCCCTACCGGTTGCCTGGCGGTGACAGGGGGGCGCCTGTTTTAATACCGGGGGTGTTTATCTGTGGGTGACGATGAGATAGGGCATGCCGGTGTCAGCCTGGACGCCATCTTTGAATTGACGGAGAGCCTCAGCGGCAGGATGATGCAGGACCTGCACCGGGGATTGCTGCAGCGCCTGCCGCTCAAGACCACGCCGCAACAGATGACCATCGCCATCATCCTGTGCCGTCGCAGTGGCCGGATGACTGTCACCGACGTGGCCAGGGAGTTCGGCGTAAGCTTGAGCGCAGTGACCGCCAGCGCCGATCGCATGAGCCGGATCGGCATCCTGCGGCGCTCCCGGGATGAGGCCGACCGCCGGGTGGTTTGGCTGGACCTGACTCCCGCCGGGCGGGAGGCGGTGGACATCTTCCTGGAGGTCAAGGACCGGGTGCGACACCGCTACTTCGACCTGCTGTCGGAGCAGGACCGGTCCGACCTGTTCCGGATCATGTCCAAGGTGAAGGCCGCCGCAGAGCCAGCGCCAGATGGCGACGCATGACAGGGGAATTTCAACCTGAAGGTTGGGAGTCAGCATTCAACGAGTTTCTTGCATTAGGGTTCGATAAATGTTATGATTTGCGCGCTGTCTGGCGCCTTTTTTTCACAGACAACTACCCGCTCTAATACCCCCGCTTCCTCCGCATCCGGGCTACATCCGAAGCGGTGGGATAAGAGCGGGTACCTCACTGTATTAACTGGCTCTAGGCTTCAGTGGGGGATTGCAATCCCCCACTGAAGCCTAGAGCCAGTTAAATGCGCAATGTTTTGAAGGCAGGAAAGCCGGTCAGAATGTCGAACAGCTTAGAGTCTGTATATTCAGCCCGGCGTGGGAGGCATCGGCGTTGGACTACCTGCGGCTGCTCCGTCCGAAGCAGTGGATCAAGAACCTGTTCGTCTTTGCGGTCCTGATCTTTGCCCGCGACCTCTTTCAACTGCCCTTGCTGGGGCTGACCGCGGCCGCTTTTGTGTTGTTCTGCCTGTCCAGCAGCGGTGTCTACATCATCAACGACATCCTCGACGTGGAGCACGACCGGATCCACCCGGTCAAGCGCCACCGCCCCATCGCCTCTGGAAGGGTTCCGGTGGATACCGCCGCCGGTCTCTCCCTGGCGCTGCTGGCGGCAGGCTTGATCGGCAGCTTCCTGGTGACCAGGCCACTGGGCTTCGTAACCTTTGCTTACATCCTGTTGATGGTGTTTTACTCGCTCTATCTCAAGCAGCAGGTCATCCTGGACGTCTTCACCATCGCCGCCGGTTTCGTCCTGAGAGTGGTGGCCGGGGCTGCGGCCACGGGAGTCTATTTCTCACCCTGGCTGTTGCTCTGCACGATCTTTCTCTCCCTGTTCATCGCCTTGGGGAAACGCCGCCATGAGTTGTACCTGTTGAGCGGCAATGCTGCCGGACACCGCTCGGCCCTGTCATCGTACTCCTTCGCCTTTATCGACCAGATGGTGGGCATCGCCACCTCCGCCACCATCATCTCCTACTCCCTGTATACCTTCCTGGCGCCTACCAACCGGAACTTGATCTATACTATCCCCTTCGTGCTCTATGGGCTGTTCCGCTACCTGTTCGTTATCTACCAGCAGCAGTCCGGCGGCGCCCCGGAGGATGTGCTGCTGCGCGACCGCCCGCTGCTGGCGGCGGTGCTGCTGTGGATCATCGCCTGCGCTGTCATCCTCTACCTGGGAGCGGTACCGGGGCAGCCGGTGCTGGCGCTGAGCGCCCATGAAATTTTTTGCCTGGTATGATAAACTATAATTCAAACGTAGCGAAGCGAAGTTTGAATTAGCCATGTGCCTGTCCAGCACTCATATTGCGTAAGCAATAGTATTGAGTGCTGGACAAATGGCACGGCAGATAATTCATTTAACTTCTCCGCTAATCAGAGGGAGATTGAACTCACCCTGATTACCCTATCTTGAACCCGCCGCCTAAAGAGGCGGGGGGACTTCTAGGCGAAGTTAAAGGGAGATAAACCATGCACACCGGTGAAAAGGTCAAGATTGCCGCCCTGTATACCAGCCCGTCAAATGTGCTGGATGACTATGCCAGGCTGCTC